>Ga0209573_1000642_pt1 | contig 68410 bp, 46 predicted proteins | sample TNRBio252014_DNA_FD_185870 | JGI IMG/M metagenome (GOLD analysis project Ga0209573, IMG submission 185870) | Wastewater treatment Type I Accumulibacter community from EBPR Bioreactor in Madison, WI, USA - TNR Reactor_6/25/2014_ DNA (SPAdes)... | ecosystem: Engineered > Bioreactor > EBPR >...
ACCCATGCATTGCCGACCCTGGCAATGAATTGGTAGTAAAAGCGCACCAATTGAATATAGAAGTAATGCCGCTGGTTGGGCCAAGTTCTATTCTGCTTACGCTCATCGGCTCTGGCTTCAACGGGCAGCAGTTTACATTTAACGGCTACCTGCCCGTTGATAGCAATGAGCGCACAAAGAAAATAAAGCAATTAGCTACCGAGGCTTTGCGAAGCAATACCACTCAGCTTTTTATGGAAACACCCTACCGCAACCAAAAATTACTGGAAGAAATCATTGCCACGCTCGCACCCGAAACAAAACTGTGTATTGCTTGCGACCTCACCCTGCCAGAGCAGTTTATAAAAACGCATCCCTTAAGTTTTTGGAAACAAAACATACCCGAGCTACACAAACGGTATGTAATGTTTGCATTGGGTAAATAACTTAACAAACCGGACTTTTGAATATCTAATTTGTGTGTTTCGGTATTACCACAAAGAAGCCAGTCCCCTCTCCTACTTCACTTTCAAACCAAATTGCTCCACCAATACCTTCTATTATTTGCATGGTAATGGCAAGACCCAAGCCCATTCCACTTGATTTTGTGGTGAAATTTGGGGCAAATACTTTCGTATAATTTTCTTCTGCAATTCCCACGCCATTATCGCGCACTTCTACCTTTATCATTTCGTGCTCTTCAGAAATAAACACTTTTATTTCAGCAATTTTTTCATCGCCCACGGCCTGTATTCCATTCTTAACTAAATTATTAAAAACACTTAGCATTTGGTTTCTATCGGCAAAAATCAGCGCTTGTTGCAATGATGTTTCAAAATGCACATTGGCTTCCGCCTCTGCATTAAACAAGTCGGTTATACTTTCCAGCATACTGTTCAAATCCACCACTTCATTTTCGCCTTTAGGCATTTTAGCAAACGATGAAAACGATGTAGCAATTGCAGTTAAATTATCAATTTGCTCGGTGAGCGTTTTAGCCACTTTAGTTGCCAACTTATTTACATCGGGGTGATTTTCGTTTATTGCTTTTTGTAGATATTGAATACTCAGCTTCATGGGTGTAAGCGGGTTCTTTATTTCGTGCGCAATCTGCTTTGCCATTTCGCGCCAAGCGGTTTCACGCTCGGTACGTGCAAGTTGCTCGGCACTGCTTTCCAACTCGCGAATCATGCGATTGTATTGTTTCACCAAAACTCCTATTTCATCGCGGCTATTCCACTCTATCGGTTCATTTGTTTTACCCAAATTTACCAATTGCAATTTTTCGGCAATAAACGACAATGGCCGAGTAACAGAATTAGAAATAAAATAAGCCATAGCCGCAGCACATATCAATAAAAACACATACACATTTACTAAGGCAATTAAAAAAGCCCCCACCTCATCGTCTATATTTTGATTGCGCTCGTAATATGGAATACCCACAAAGCCTAAAGTTGCTTCATTGGCATCTTTAAGCGGGAAATAAGTAGCGCGATAGGCAAGTGCGCCAACATTTTCAGTTTGCGAAAACTGCGACTCCCCACTTTTAGAAAAATGGAAAAAAGCATCGGCATTCATCTTGCGCGACATGATGCCGCGATCGAAAAGGGGCGTTTGTGAGGTAGCAACTAAATTGCCATTCACATCAAAAAGATTAATATCAATTGAATTTATTAAAGAAAGCTGCCCAAGCCTTTTTCCTACATCGGGCAATACGTTGCTGTACGAATTATCAACGCTTTCGTATATTTTTAAATCTAACTCCAAGGCTGTAATTACGGCATTTTCTTTTTCTGCAACCCTATCAGAATAAAACTGATCGTATTGCTGCCTGAAAAACGAGATAGTGATAATGCCTATAACAACAAACGATGTGATAATTATTGAAAACAACGAATAGTTGATGCGGGTTTTAAATGAAGTATAAAAACCATCAAAAAAATTTCTATTGAATAGCACCTTTTTTCGCAACCCAATAAGCAACAGCAAACTGCCTGCCAGCACAAAAAAGAAAGTAAACAAATACGAAAATGATGCAACCGGTTCAAAAAGACTTTCTTGTTTAACGGTTACAATTACCCGTTTGTTATTATCAGACTCGTGAATGTTATGCTCCCAGCCCGGCACATCAATAAAAACTTCTTTTGCACCTTCAAATTTATAGGCATCATCCCAATAATAACCATAAGGATACTCGCCCCGCTGCGCCACCAGCTTATTGTGCTTATAAATTGCATAGCTGAATCCTTCTTCGTTTACACGATTGGCAAGTGAGTTATCAGCAATCAACTCGGCATACAAATTACCCGATGCATAAATTCTACGCTGCATTGCTACCGCAATGCCCTTAACACCTACTTGCAACAGCCCGATGTAAGCATTTTGCCCAACAGAATCTTCGCACAATTTGAGCTTGCCAAAGGAGGGTGTTGCTTGTAAAAATTTTTGTTTTAAATCATCAAATTGCTGTAAATTTTCTACAGTAGCATTGGTGTCCACAATAGAAAAAAGCACATCATATTTATTTAGGTACTTATTAAAATGATAAGTATTCAAACGCTCCTTGATGGCATCGTTAGAAACATCTTTTAAAAAAAAGTTATCGCGCTTAATCTCATCTACGGTATGCTCAAAATTCGACTCGGTTAAAAAATCTCTTTCTTCCAATAATGTTTGTGCTGCAAACGAACGCAAACTACGCTCGCGCTTTTCATACAAATTCTCGATTAAGTATGTACCAAGCACGGCATAAAGCGCAATGATAACAACAACATTTCGTGTACGTTTCAAAGTGAACTCAGCCTCAAAAAGCAGCAACAAGATTAAAAGCCAAGCCGTGGTCCATAATGCTGATGCAATAAGCACTTCAGAGTATTCGCTACCCAAAAAAGCAATCGAAACTATGCTGGCAATCAACACACAATTCACAAAAAAAGATATTGTAGAAAGGCTGATACCATAAATCAATCCAACCACTCTAAAACTGACAAGAAAATGCGTTAACACAATCAATGCAACACACAAAAGACCAATAAAACTATAAAGGTCTAAACTCAACAAATTGAAAATTTGCAACGAAACAAGCGAGTCGATTACCAACACTTTCGCCACAAGCACAACCAGCAGCGACATGGCAAAAACAACTATTAGTAGCAATGTCTGATGGATATGCCTTGTCCACTTAGTTTTTGCAATGGGATAATTGAAATTGCCAAACCTGGCAGCAAACAGCAACCACCACACTGGCAACAAGCAGTACAAAAGCAAATCGCCCAAAGACATTACAAACCATGCCGAGGCACAATAAACAGGATTAAACAATGGAGGGCTAACATCAAGTAAACCACCTCTACCCCATGTAAAAAAAGCTACTAAGGCAACCGAGCCTACCATCAACACCACCACACTTTTCGCAAATCCTAATCGTGGCAACAGCTTTACTACAATTGCATTGACGTAATAAGCCAACACAAAAAAAATAACAAACAGCAGCACTACAACAATTCCACTTTCTGCATCCTCGGCATTTACATTACTTTCTTCTAAATAAAATGCAGCATTACCATTTATTGAAACAGCAACAGAGTTAATAGATGATGCTAACGAAGCAGACGAAACAAACTGATAACGTTTTGGTAGCGAAATTCCCATATCCAGTTCGTTGCGTAAAAACCTACCCGGAATGGCAAAAGTGTGTTGCACCAAACGCAGCCCCACAACACTTCTATTGCTAACCAAATCGGTTTGCTTATACACAATGTACCAGCCATTTTGCAGGCGTTGCACACTTACCTTTTCTTTTACCAACGATGGTGCAGATGGGAGTAGCGACTCATTATCCGTCCAAAAAACAAGCGAGTCGTTTTTATAATAGAATAAAGCTAATTCTGAAGATTTCAATGTTGCAAAATCTTCATCAGTAATATTCGCCTTGAATATCTTATCGTTCAGCGTTTGATTTGCAACAAGTGCATCAAACACAATCTCATCTGCCAAAATTTTCTGTTCAATTTTTTTAGCTGCTGTATTTACAGACATCTGTTCGGGCTGTAAAAACAATAAAACAACCGCAAGCAGCAGTAAAACTACATGCCAAAATTTACCTAAAAAAGATTTGAACTTTTGCAACACCATTTAGCAATGGCGAAAAGTAACATTTTTCAAAAACCAACAAGTATTAAATAGCAGAAAACACAACTCCTGCGCGTATTACTTCTTCTTTTTGGCAGCCTGTTGCGCCTGAGCTTGACGCTGCATATCCTCTAAACGTTTCTGAAAACTTGATTTTGGTTTAGGGTTCTTTTTGTTCTCTTCAATTTGCTTACGCAATTTGTCTTCGTCAATAAAGAATTTTTGAATCACCCATTGTTGTCCCATTCCAATCACGTTTTGCAAAAGGTAGTAGTAAGTAAGTGCCGCTGGAAAACTATTAAACAAAAACATCAACATCACCGGCATGATGTATGGCAAATATTGCATACCGGGCTGCTGTGCTCCCATTTGGTTTGTATTCTTGTTCATCACAGCCTGCGCTACCGAAGTTATTGTCATCAACACCGTAAACAGACTGATGTGGCTACCAATTAGCGGCAATGCAGTTGCAAAAGTTACAATGGCATCGTAAGTACTTAAATCTGTTGCCCACAAAAATGGTTGCTGGCGCAACTCGATAGAAGCAGGAAAGAAATAATACATTGCCATTAAAATTGGCATTTGCAAAAGCAGTGGTAAACAACCGCCAAAAGGACTAACACCAGCTTTGCTGTACAATTTCATTTGCTCTTGCCCCATGCGGGTTTGATCATCGCCATATTTCTCTTTCAACTCGGCAAGTTCTGGCTGCAACAACTTCATTGAAGCTGCGCTTTTGTACGACTTGTATGTAAGCGGATGCAAAAGAACTTTCAAGAATATTGTCATCAATAAAATGATAATTCCATAGTTCAAATTGATGGAGTCAAATAGTGCAAAAACCCAGATAATAAACCGTGTGATATACTTTATCCATGCAAAGAGAAAAAAGTCGGGACCCAACTTTAATATCTCTTGAAACTCCTGCCCAATGCCTTTAAGTGTTTCAAAATGATTAGGGCCAGAATAAATTTTGAAACCATAATTCAAATCGCTATTGGCACGATACGGAATGGTAAAGCGCGCACTCAACTTTTTTACATAACCCACCTCTTCATTTTCGTGAGCAGTGCGTAAAACACCACTTTTAATTTCAGCCTTGGGGCTGATGATAGTAGTATTAAAAAACTGCTGTTTAAACGAAATCCATTCTAATGGAGTGCTGATGTTTTGCTCCTCATTGCCATCTTCTTTCAGATGCGCTACATCGCTATCTTTATAGCGAAAATACATAGCAGTATAACGCCTTTCGGTAGGCAAGTCTTTTTCTAAACTTGGCAAGGTGCTATTCCAAGTTGCGCTTAAAAAAGTATTATTCGCTGCAATTACTTTTTCTAATCCTTTAAGATGTAAGTTGTAATCTACTTCGTAACTATTGCCGCTGAACGAAAACTTTTGCTCAATATAACCATCCCCGGCTTTTGCAATAAATGATATACTTTTCTTTTCATCACCTTTTATTTTAAATCCTTCCACAGAAGGTTCAAAATAAAGATCTGAAGTGTTTACAATGCTGTTTTCGCCTGCAATAAACTGATATGAAAATTGAGTATTCTTTTCATCGAAAAGAATCAACTTTTGCTTATCCCACGTTTTATATTCTTTCAATTCTATTGATTGAATAAAACCGCCCTTAGTGTTGAATGTTACCTTTTGGAGATCAGTTTCAACCACTACCAACTTCGATTCTCCTTTTGACGCCTCGGCAAAGCCACCAAAAACAGCTACACTTTGCGCTAAAGCAATAGAATCATTCTCTGTTGCCGACAACGCACTTGTATCGGCTGGCGCAGCAAACGCCTGCTCGCGATTGCCGGCACTTTGCAACTCTGGCGATGCAGTTTGGGTGGTAGATTTTTTAGGTTTCAACGCTTCCTCTTCGGTGCGCTTTTTATTAGAATAGAAAATGAAGAAAATAAGCAGCACTCCTATGAGCAGCGAACCAATGAGTGTATTACGATTATCCATATTAAACAAAACTGAAGACGAGAAAAAATCCGTTTTATGCTTTTAAAGCCGCGCGAAGATAATTTTTTCGCGTTCAGGGCAGCAGGTTTTACATTGGCTAACAAATTTTGCAATTACTATTGCAATGGAATAACATTATCGTAGTCCACCAAAAAACAGCCTTATGAATTACAGAAAGGAAGAATACTACAATCAGGAATCATTAGATAAAGCGGTAAAACTTTACAGCGATTTGCTTACCGCTGTTGGCGAAGATGTTACCCGCGAAGGTTTAGAAAAAACCCCATTGCGTGCAGCAAAAGCAATACATTATCTTACACAAGGCTACGGGCAGGATGCTCACAAAATATTAGGCGATGCACTTTTTAACGAAGGGCACAGCGAAATTGTGATAATAAAAGACATAGAACTCTACTCTTTGTGCGAGCACCATTTGCTACCATTTTTTGGCAAAGTTCACATTGGTTATATTCCCAACGGCAAAATTGCCGGCTTAAGCAAATTTGCGCGAGTGGCAGATATTTTTGCCCGTAGATTGCAAGTGCAAGAAAGGCTTACCATTCAAATACGCGACTGTGTGCAAGAAGTATTGCAACCCTTGGGTGTGGCCGTGGTAATAGAAGCAAAACACCTTTGCATGATGATGCGTGGAGTGCAAAAGCAAAATTCTGTTACCACCACCTCGGCTTTTGTGGGCGAGTTTCAAAATCATTCTACACGCAGCGAATTTTTTAGGTTGATTAGCTCGAACTTGAGTTGAAAAAATTAAGTCATGTACCATCTCATAAAGTCTATACTTTTTAAAATGGATGCCGAAAAGGCACACCATCTTACCATTCAAATTTTAAAAAAAAGCGAACAGCTTCCTTTTATTATTGAGTTACTTTTTGGTAAACCCATCCACCACCCTTCGTTGCAACGCGAAGTTTTCGGATTGACCTTTCCAAACCCCGTAGGCCTTGCTGCCGGATTAGACAAAAATGCCGAAGTAGTGGATGCCATGGCAATGCTTGGTTTTGGTTTTGTAGAAATTGGTACTATTACACCAAAACCTCAGCCCGGCAACGATAAACCGCGCTTGTTTAGGTTGGTAAAAGATGAAGCACTCATCAATAGAATGGGATTTAATAATGTAGGTGCCGATTTAGCTGCCGCAAGATTGAACAACCGCAAAAGCAACATTATTGTAGGAGCCAACATTGGCAAAAACAAAATTACACCAAACGAAGATGCGGTACTTGACTATGAATATTGCTTTAAAACACTTTTCGATTCGGCAGATTATTTTGTAGTAAACGTAAGCTCGCCAAACACTCCGGGGCTGCGTGCCCTCCAAGATAAAGATGCACTTACCAGAATTTTAGCTTCACTTCAGCACATCAATTTTGGTAAACCAAGCCCCAAACCATTGCTTTTAAAAATAGCACCCGACCTAAGCGAATCGCAATTAGACGAAGTGGCAGCAGTAGCGGCAGCTACCGAAATTCAGGGAGTGGTGGCAAACAACACCACCATAGCTCGCCAAGGCTTATTGACAGAGAAAAGTATTGTTGAAAACATTGGCGCAGGCGGTTTAAGCGGTAAGCCAATAACCAGCGCATCTACAAAAGTTATCAGCTACTTGAATGCACAACTTTCATCGCATAGCACACAGTTAAAAACCATTGCCGTGGGCGGGATAATGAATAGCACAGATGCCATAGAAAAACTCAATACCGGCTCATCGCTCATTCAACTCTACACTGGATTTATTTTCAAAGGTCCCCAACTCATCAAAGACATCAACCGATCGCTTATTACAAGTTAATAAGTATCGGCAACCCAGCGATACTCCAAAAGGGTTTCAACAATTATTTCTTTCTACATTTTTCACTGTAATTCAAATTGTTATTTTCACCCGTCAAATTTTCTTAAACGTAATTATGAACAAACTATTACTCGTTGCCGTAGCCGCTACATTAGTGGTTAGCATTCCATCTTGCAAAAAGACCGAACTATACAATCCGCCAACACCAAAAAACACCGCACCATCTACCAGCGAGCCTGACGATGCTACAATTTTCTTGAAAGCAGTTCGCTTTTTTACCAGCCAGGCGGGTTCTGCCGGGCAAACCAATGAATTCCAAATTGGCGATGCCTTTGGTTTCTTTCGCGATGCAAATGGTGCAAAAGTTAATGCCGGTGTGGTAACCGTAAACACGTTGGAGCTTACAAACGAAAGCAACAACTATGTTTACAATACAATCGACAATTTGCCTAATGGTATTTTGTATAACACCGATAACGCTACATGGGTTGTTACTGGCGACACCCTCACAGGCATTCAGCCAATAACAATTAGCGACAACACTCCTTTTCCTTCAAGACCGGTTATTACCGAAAAAGAAATAAATACACAAGCAAGTTATTTGTTGGTAGCAAAAGATACCATCGTTGCCGATTCAACAATTTTTGTACTTACAGGGCCAAGTGGCACACTAAGAAAAGTTCGTGGCCCCAACGCGCGCTCGGTGGCTTTTACCAAAGAAGAAATGGCAACTTTAGGAACAGGTAGGGCTTTGGGCTTAGTTCAAATTTCTGCATTCAATTTGGTGTTAGATACTTTGTTGGTTCCAAACACAAAAACATACTACATGAAGCAAACAATTGCATCTAAATATGTTGATTTAGAGTAATTGTAAATTGCTTGGATATAAAAAAAGCGGATGGAAAACCATCCGCTTTTTTTATGCTACTTGGTCTGACCTGTGGTCAGACTTCGTTACAACCGCTCAATATCTTTAATCAATTTACTCACAGACTCTTCGTTTGTGCCATCGTAATATCCTCTAATGTTTCCTTGCTTATCTACTAAAATAAAATTGCCACTATGTGCAAAGCCTCCCGGACTTTGAGGGTCTTCCTCGGCACTTATTAAATACTTATCTGCAACTGCAAAAAGCTCTTCTTTATTTCCCGTTAAAAAATGCCAGCCATTTTCTACACCCAATTTTTTCGCATAAGCATTTAATGCCTCAACAGTATCGCGTTTAGGGTCAATAGTATGCGACAAAACGAGAAAATCTTTTTTATCGCGATATTGCTCATACACACGCAGCATCTGCGCTTTCATTCTTGGGCAAATACTTGGGCAATTGATGAAAAAGAAATCTGCCACAAAAATTTTTCCAGCAACATCTTTATTAGTTATTGTGTCGCCATTGTGATTAACAAACCTGAATGTGGGTACAGCATAAGTTGTAGTATCTTCTACAATCTTACCATCTATCACACGCTTTACCGAAACAGTTTTTTGTGGCGATTCGGAACAGGAATACATGATTGAAAACAAAACACCGAAACAAAAAACAGAAATATATTTACGGACGTACATAAGCGGCCGCAAAATACTGTTGTTTGATACGTTCAACAAGCTCAATTGTGAGCGGCTTTGGTAAAAACTCTAAAATTTCGGGATATTCTTTTGCGCGCTCTTGGTCATCGGGGTAAATGGAAGAACTCAACAAAAATACCTTTGATTGCATTTTGTACTCCTGCGGAAAACTTCTAAATGTGTTTAAAAAATCCCATCCATCGGCTCCAGGCAGGTTAATATCCAACAGTACTAAATCGGGAAAAGAAGATGAAATTTCTATCGCTTGCTTTAATGCGTTCAGCGCGTCATTTACCAAATAAAAAGAATGCACGTGTTGATTGATGCCAGCATCCTCCAATACCAAGCGACAAAGAAAGTTATTTGCCTTATCATCATCTATGATGTAAACCTGCTCCATCATGCGTCATTTTGGGTGAGAGAATTAAGTGATAAAAAAACCGTAAACTTTGTGCCTTTGTCGGGCTCGCTTTCTACTTCTACCCAACCGCCCATAGTTTCTGCTTGCACTTTTACCAAGTATAAACCTATACCTTTTCCTTCAATTTGCGGATGAAATCTTCGATAAAGACCAAAAAGTTTTTCTCGATTTTTTTCTGTATCAATTCCAAGCCCATTGTCTTGAACCGAAATCCACATATAATTTATACGCTTACCTGCCGATACGTTTATCTCTATATTTCGTTCGGGACTTCGATATTTTAAAGCATTAGAAAGCAAGTTGTAAAAAATGCTGTGCAGGTAGCTCTTTATTGTAAAAATCTTCGGTGCAGTTGCAAAATCGCTTGTGATTTTTGCTCCCACTTCCTCGATTTGTGGATGCAGTGTTTTAACAACGGTAGAAAAAATATCGTGAATGTTTATCAGCTCTTTTTCGGCACCAATGCCCGACCGCAGCGAAAGAATATTACTAAGGTCTTTTATTACCGAATCAATATCTTCTGCACTTTCCTGCATGTTCTTTACAATCTTTTCGTTGCGCTCATCCATTCTGCCAGCACGGTACATTTTGCCCAAGCCAACAATGTTTGCCACCGGTGCGCGCAAATTATGCGATATGATATAGCTGAATTGTTGCAGATCTTTATTCTGCTGCATTAAATCTGCAATCAACTTTCTGCGCTCGGCTTCTTGCTGTTTTAATTCGGTTATATCTTGTGCCGTGCCTATAAGTTTTATTGCTTTTCCGGCATCATCGCGATAAATATGAGCCGTAGCTTCAATGTACCTAATTTCATTATTCCTTCTTCGTATGCGCGACTGAACTACATAATGCGTATCGCCACCTTCAATGGCTGTGCGCTCTACATCGTTCATAAAATCGCGATCGTCCTCATGAATGCGTTCATTAAAAACATCGAATGAAACATCGGGAGTTTTATCCACATCAAATATCTCAAACATCATATCGCTCCACACTTTGTAGTGGGTTTGTAGATTCCAAATCCAACTACCCAGCTTGCCAATGCGTTGTGCTTCTACCAATTGCTTTTGATTTTCTTCAAGCTCTGAAGTGCGCTGTGCTACTTTTCTTTCCAACAACTGGTTAAGATGACTTTGTTCGCGCTCGGCAGAAATTTTTTCGGTGATGTTGCGGTTAATTCCTCTATACCCAAGCACTTTCCCATCTTTATCTTTAATTGCTCTTCCACGCGACTCAACAATAATTACCGTTCCATCTTTTTTGATGATGTGATGTGTAAGCGGAGGATAATCGGCTTGTGTTTTGGTAATGTGCAGAATATCTTTCAGCACCATTTTGCCTTCTTCTTCCGGCATAAATTTGGCAAGATATTGATTCAATACATCTTCGGGTTCGTAGCCCAAAATTTCTTTGATTCCGGGGCTTACATAGGTAACAATTCCTTTTGCATTTACTTCAAACATATAATCAACAGCCAACTCTGCCATATCGCGAAATCGCTGTTCGCTTTTTTCTAATGCAATTTGAGCATCTTCCAACTCTGTAATATCTGTAAAAGCAACAATTACGCCACTTACAGTGCCATTGCTATGTTTAAAAGGGCGCATTCGTTTGGTATAATGCTTGCCTTGCGAAGTAGTTATCTTGCCTCGGTAACCAACATTGTTCTCAAATATTTTTTGGGCATAAAAACTAACATCGCACTCACTAAAATATCCTGGAATCTCACTTATTTTTTTGCCTATATCTTCTGGTTTGATGTTATACAACTCAACTATTTCGTTCGAGAAATATTGCACTTCAAGATTCCGGTTAAGTAACAAAACTGAAGCTCCCGAAGTAAGGAGAATAGCATTCAATTCCTCTTTTAGTGCATTAAAATGGAGGTGCGGAAAATCAACATTGTTTTCTTGGAAAAGATACATAGCAAGGTTGAAAATATTCAAAAACCTTGAAAGGTTAATGAATAATAAGAGATGAACTTATTAGATGTTGCGCCTAACCCCTACCTGCCAATAAATATAAAGCCGCCATGCGCACCGCCACCCCATTTTCTACTTGTTGCAGAATAATTGCTTGACCGCTATCGGCAACATCGCTACTCAACTCCACACCGCGATTTATGGGACCCGGGTGCATTATGGTTATATTCTTATTCAGCGAATCTAAAAGTTCGCGATTGATGCCATAAAAAAGGGAATACTCGCGCAGCGAAGGAATAAACTTAATATCCATTCTTTCTAATTGAATGCGCAAAACATTGGCTACATCGCACCACAGCAATGCTTTCTTTAAGTTCAACTCTGTTTTTACTCCCAACTCATCAATGTATTTTGGCAGCAAAGTTGGCGGCCCGCAAACCATTACTTCGGCACCCACCTTTTTTAGCAATTGAATATTGGAACCAGCCACCCGCGAGTGCTTGATGTCTCCTACTATCAGCACTTTCAACCCTTTGAGTGAACCAAACTTCTCTTTCATAGAATAAGCATCTAACAGTGCTTGTGTGGGATGCTCGTTGGTGCCATCACCGGCATTGATGATACTTGCCGGAATATGTTGCGAAAGAAACACCGGTCCACCGCTGCTACTGTGGCGCATCACTACCATATCTACTTTCATGGCAAGTATGTTGCGTACTGTATCTAAAAGCGTTTCGCCTTTTTTAACCGAGGAGCCGGATGCAGAAAAATTTATGGTATCGGCACTTAATCTTTTCTCGGCAAGTTCAAACGAAATGCGAGTGCGAGTAGAGTCTTCAAAAAATAAATTGGCAATAGTAATATCGCGTAGCGAGGGAACTTTCTTTATTGGACGCTGTAAAACTTCTTTAAACTGAGCGGCTGTTTCTAAAATCAATTCAATATCAGATCGCTCTATGTATTTTATACCTAATAAATGCTTCTGACTGAGTGCGCTCATTGTTAACTAAAATTTGAAATGATTTTAAAATCTATCTGTGTTAGCCCTTCTGCAACTATCAACCCGTAACCCATCTCATTGCTCATTTCTACCACTTCAAGTTTCTATTTGTTTTATTCAATCCACACTTTGTCTTCGCCATCTTCTTCTTGCCACTCTACTTTCACTTTTTCTTCGGCAATGGAATCAATTACTTTTCCAATGTATGTTGCTTGAATTGGTAAATCGCGATGCAATCTTCTATCTATCAACACCAGCAATTCCACATGAAACGGCCGACCAAAATCGAGCATTGCATCCATTGCAGCGCGAATGGTTCTTCCGGTATAAAGCACATCATCTATCAGCACCACTTTTTTTCCTTCAATAGAAAATGTAATATCTGTTTCGCTGGCTTGCATTGGTTTACCTTTTTGCCGAAAATCATCTCTATAAAAAGTAATATCCAATTTACCGTATGCAATATTCTTTAAACCGGTAATTGCTGAAAGCTCTTTGTAAATGCGCGATGCAAGCATAACACCACGCGGCTGCACACCTATTAAAACGGTATTAGAAAAATCTCCGTGGTTTTCAATAAGTAAATGGCAAAGCCTGCGAATGGTGAGCGAAAAATGTCGAGATTCAAGAATCAGGCGCGGTTGCATACTTGAGGGGCAAACGTAAACAAATTTTTGATTCGATAGGCAATAGAAAATAGCTTACAAAGTCGTATAACAAAAAATTTATGGATTGTAATTCATCAAATCACAGCCTAAGTTCGCGCAAAAAAAATCTTCATTCGGCACGATGCTAGCAACTCTGCATTACTCATTACTGTTGCCGAAACAATAGTAACTGCGCCAAACACTTCATTTTCTACAATTACTTCTGTATTTAAAATTTCGCCTGCAAGCGGCAGCCTGTTGCAAACAACATCTCTTATCTCGCCAATAAATCCCCGCCTTGGTTTTTGGCCCGAAACAAAATCTTCAAAACCCATTTTGCAACCCGATGATTGCGCCATATTTTCTAAAAGCCCTGCAAGCGAAAGTTTACCATCGGAACATAAAACATGGTTTGGCAAAACAGTAAAAGTGGTGGCGCAATTCATTGCAGTAACATCCAACAATGTACTCACCAAAACGAATGGTTGTTTTTGAGGAATTAGTTTTTCAAGTTCTTGACCGCTTATTGGAAACATCTTTGCCAAATTATATCATCCCTAGTTCATGCCGTTGCGCTACAACGCGATCGCTATCAAGATATTCATCAAAAGTCATTTCCTTATCCAACATTCCATTAGGTGCAATTTCTATAACACGGCTTGCAATGGTTTGTGTAAGTTCATGGTCGCGCGAGGTGAAAATTATGGAACCTTTAAAATCCGTCATTCCATTATTGAGGGCCGTAATAGATTCAAGATCGAGGTGGTTGGTTGGCTCGTCCATCAACAACACATTGCCGCGCATCAACATCATACGGCTGAACATACAACGCATTTTTTCGCCACCCGAAAGCACACTGCATTGCTTCAAAACTTCTTCGCCCGAAAAAAGCATTTTGCCCAAAAAACCGCGAATAAAAGTCTCGTCTTTTTCTTCGCCAGAGTATTGTCTTAGCCAATCTACAAGGTTGGCATCTACACCATGAAAAAAATGTGTGTTATCGTTTGGTATAGAACCTACGGTAGTTGTTACACCCCATTTGAAAGTTCCTTGATAGTCTGTATCGGTTCCATCTAAAATATTCAGCAAGGCTGTTACTGCAAGGCTGTTGTTGCTTATCAAAGCAATTTTATCGCCACGCTTTACCGAAAAAGAAACATTGCTAAACAATGTTTCTGCACCCGATTTTTTTGAAAGATTTTTCACCTCCAATATTTCATTTCCTGCATCGCGAATAGGATTATTAAACATAATTGCAGGATACTTACGGCTCGAAGGCTTGATGTCTTCGAGATTGATTTTATCCAAAGCTTTTTTACGGCTGGTAGCCTGCCGCGACTTGGATGCGTTGGCAGAAAACCTGCGAATAAAATCTTGCAATTCTTTGATGCGATCTTCGGCTTTCTTATTGGCATCGGCTTTTTGCCTTGCTACCAATTGCGAACTTTGATACCAGAAAGAATAGTTACCGGAGTAGATGGTCATTTTGCTGAAATCAATATCTACCACATTGGTACACACGGCATCTAAAAAGTGGCGATCGTGGCTAACCACAAGAATTATCCCTTGATAATCGGCTAGGAAATCTTCTAACCAAGCAATTGTTTTTACATCCAAATCGTTGGTTGGCTCATCGAGCAAAAGAATATCGGGGTTACCAAATAATGCTTGCGCTAAAAGCACACGCACTTTCTGGTTTCCATCCAACTCTTTTACCAACTTGTTATGTAGCTCTTCTCTTACCCCCACGTTGCTCAACAACTCTGCAGCATTGCTTTCGGCACTCCATCCATCCATTTCGCCAAAAAGGTTCTCTAATTCTCCTGCTTTTACACCGTCTTCTTCGGTAAAATCTTCTTTGGCATATAGTTTTTCTTTTTCTTGAATTACATTCCAAAGCGTTTTATGCCCCATCATCACAGTTTGAATTACCGGAACCTCGTCATATTCAAAGTGATTTTGCTTTAGCACCGCCATCCGCATACCATTGCTAATACTTACTTGCCCGGTAGTGGCATCTATTTCGCCTTGTAGAATTTTAAGAAAAGTGGATTTGCCTGCACCGTTTGCACCAATAATTCCATAGCAATTTCCAGATGTAAAACGAAGATTTACATCTTCGAAAAGTGCGCGCTTGCCATAGCGTAGAGATAAATTGGAAACAGTAATCATTACAAAAAAGCCTTTAAAAATGAGGCGCGAAAGTACGATTCTATTTGGGATTTTACTTGTAACAATTGCCAAACCATCATTAAAGAGGCCTTGCATTCTGTTAGTAACTTGTTGGTAAAATAATTTTTTCAAACAACTAATCCACAACGCTTTAACAGCGTGCAAAAACATCTGTTCAATCGTTTAGTATTGCGCTCAATCATTCATGCAAATAGCTATATACATATTTGATTTACTGCAACATCACGATTGTGTGATAGTGCCATCGCTGGGAGGTTTTCTTGCCCAACGCAAAAGCGCATCGTGGAATGCCGATGGCACTTTGCAAGCTCCATCGCGCATTATATCTTTCAATGCAAGGCTCACCGGTAGCGATGGCTTACTGATTCATCATGTAGCGGCTGCGTTGAATATTTCTTACAGAGAAGCAACTAAGCAAGTGGAAAAATATGTCAATTCTGCTCATCGCTTATTGGCCTCGGGCGAAAAAATTGCCTTAGAAAATATTGGTGTATTAGATTTTGATACCGAAGGGAATTTGCAATTCATGCCCGATACAGGCAATGATTTTTTTGCTTCGGCATTTGCATTAAGAGCAATAGTGGCAAAACCTGTTGAAAAGCAGAAAGAGGTGATAGAAGAAATTGTATCGCCAAAAACGCAACCAACAAAAACTATCAGTTTCCGCAGCGCACGAAGGCTGCGCAACATCAGAAAATATGCAACTTATGCAGCACTATTGGTGTTGTTTATTACCATTGGATCCGCTGGTATCATTTCATATTTCCAATACAACAAACAACAAACGCAAACAGCAGAAGCTACATTTACCCCTGCCATTGATTCGTTTGTAGAAGCCGAATTGCCCGATGAAAACATTGAACAAGCCATAGCAGAAACAGAGGTATTGATTGAAGATGTGGTGGAAGAAAATGTAACACCCCAACCAATTGAAGTTGCAATAGAAAACACTACCACCAATGTTGTGCCATCAACCGAGCCCCAAGCAGGGTATTACATCATCATTGGTGCATTTTCTAAAGAAGAGAATGCCGATGCCGCTTACGCTCAGCTAAACACTGACTTTGGTGGGCAAACAGCTTTATTGAAAACCAAGCGTAACGCACTTACGGCAGTTGGTTTTTATGCTGCCAAAAACTACCGAGAAGCCCTTTCGGTTCTTTCTTCTGCAAAAGAAAAAGATGCCAATGCTTGGTTGTTGAAAATGTAATTTCTACTTTCTCCTCTTACAATCCTTCTATTTCCATCGGCATACGGCATTGAACACCACTACGACTTTTCAACTGTTTAATAGTTTGCAGAATTTGATAGTGTTCACCCACTTGTTCTTTTATCCAACCAGTTTTCATTTCTGCAAAGCTTTCTGAAAGTTGCTCGGCAAAAGATTTCTCTTCGGGATAATACTTAATCTTATAATCCTTCAAGGCAGCTTTTTTTACGGCAAATGCAATGGCATCGTTTAAGCTGCCAATTTCGTCCACCAAGCCTCTCTCCAAGCCTTGTGTGCCGGTCCAAACTCTGCCCTGTGCAATTTTCTCAATCTCTTCTTCCGGCTTGTTTCTACCTTCGGCCACGCGATTTTTAAAATCACCATACACTCTTTCTACCTCTGCTTGCACTACTTTGCTTTCAAAAGCATCTAAGGGTTTTGTACCACCGCCAAACACAGCATGTTGCGATAGCTCTACTTCATCAAACGTAACACCCAATTGGTTTGTAAGCAGTTTTTGAAAATTCGGAATCAAGCCAAACACACCGATAGAACCGGTTATAGTATTAGGTTGTGCAAAAATTTTATCGGCACCGCACGAAATATAATACCCTCCCGAGGCCGCCACATCACCAAATGAAACTACTACCGGTTTTCCCTTTTTTGTAAGCGAAACTTCGCGCCAAATAATATCGCTGGCAACCGCACTGCCACCGGGCGAATTAACGCGCAATACAACACTTTTAACCTTTTCGTCTTCGCGCAGCTTGCGCAAAAGTTTCGATATTTTGTCTCCTCCAATTTCATCGGGACCGCCCTCGCCATCTACGATGTCGCCCTCTAACACTACTACTGCTACTTTGTTACTCGATTCATTTTTTGAATCATCTAATACAGAAACGTATTTATCGATGTTTACAAACTCCAGGTCTTTAGACTTTTTTGCGCCTGTTTTTTCCATAAATCTTGAAAGCAACTGATCGAAGTAAATATCTTCCTCTACCAAACCAAGTGCCTTGCAATCTTTAGCATTTGTTGCTTTAAGACTATCCAATACACTTTGAAAAAAAGCAGGTTCGATTTTTCGGGCGGTAGCAATATTATTTACCATACGCTCCTGCAAATCGCCCAAAAGCAAAGTGGTTTGCTCGCGGTTTGCCTCGCTCATGTTGCTGCGTATAAAAGGTTCAATAGCACTCTTAAATGCCCCTACATGAAACTCCTGGACTTCAATACCATACTTATCGAAAGCATTTTTAAAATAGGGAATTTCGCTACCCAAGCCACGCAACTCAAGGTAGCCATTTTTATCAATAAAAACCTTATCGGCCACAGTAGCCAAATAGTAACTTTTTTGGCTTACCAACACGCCATAAGCATACACAAATTTGCCCGATGCTTTAAAATCAATCAGCTTATTGCGAATTGCTTCCAATGTAGCAAAACCATTGGGCGCAATACCCAGTGGCAAATAAATACCTGCAATATTTTTATCGGTTTTGGCAAATTCAATACTTTCTAAAATTTCAGCAAGCCCAACAGCTTTGCGCGGCTTTAGGGTTTGAAAATCAATATCAGAAAAAGGGTCTTCTTTAGATTTTTCGGGAATACCGTAATTTAAATCCAACTTAAGAATTGAGTTGGGTGCAATGGTAGTTGTCTTTTTTCCAGAAGCCGCTGCACCAATGCCCAACAGCACCAAAAATGCAAAAACAGTAAATAAAAATATACCAAGAATGGTGGCGAAAGTGAACTTAATAAACTGACCCATAATTAAGAGCGATTGATAATGTAATTGTGTTGAGACGTTGTAAAAACTAAACTATTGTATTTTAACAAACGGCAAAAGTAGTATTGCAATTGATATAGCTAAAGATTTTCAAAAAAATAGAATTACAGGCTTTATTTTCGCGCCTCAATTTTTTTTAATTGCGAAGAAAAACGCAGCCAGCATCATCAAATCTGTATCAATGCGATTTGTATATCAATTGCGGGTTTCCATTTTTCTTCAAACACAAATAATAATAGAATGAAAGTAGCAGTAGTAGGCGCAACGGGTTTAGTAGGCACTAAAATGTTGCAAGTGTTGGCAGAGCGCAATTTTCCGGTTAGTGAAGTTATTCCGGTGGCTTCAGAAAAATCGGTAGGCAAAAAGATAAAGTTTAAAGACAAAGAATATGCAGTAGTAAGCTGGCAAGATGCCATAGCATTGAAACCTGCAGTTGCTATTTTTTCGGCAGGCGGCAGCACATCAAAAGAGCTTGCACCAAAATTTGCCGAAGCCGGCATCTTTGTTATTGACAACTCTTCGGCATGGCGCATGGAGCCAGGCATTCCTTTGGTTGTGCCCGAGGTAAATGCCGATGCACTGAGTGAAAGCAGTAAAATAATTGCCAATCCAAACTGCTCAACCATTCAAATGGTGGTGGTTTTAAAACCCCTGCACGATAAATACAAGATTAAAAGAGTAGTAGTTTCAACATACCAAAGCGTTACCGGAACCGGTAAAAAAGCTGTGGACCAAATGATGAATGAACGAGCAGGTGTAGATGGAGAAATGGCATATCCATACCGAATAGACATGAATGCGCTGCCACATATTGATGTGTTTTTAGATAATGGCTACACCAAAGAAGAAATGAAAATGGTGAACGAAACAAAAAAAATAATGGGCGATAATGACATACGTGTTACCGCTACTACTGTGCGCATACCTACCATTGGCGGGCATAGCGAAAGCGTAAACATTGAATTTGAAAATGATTTTAACGAAACCGATGTGCGCACTTTACTTGCACATGCACCTGGAGTGGTAGTGTATGACGATGTGAAGAATCTTAAATACCCAATGCCGATTCTTGCGCACGATAAAGACGAAACTTTTGTGGGTCGAATCCGCAGAGATGAATCGCAAGCAAACACACTAAACTGTTGGATAGTTTCGGATAACCTGCGAAAAGGTGCAGCCACTAATGCCGTTCAAATAGCCGAATATCTTTTAGAAAGAAACTGGATAAAATGATTTTACAGCACTCAAAATACTACTTTCGTTAAGGCTACTTGAGGCAATGCAAAATTGTAGGAGCGTAAATAAATGAAAGACATCCGCAGCTTATCGCTGGCAGAAATTACCGAAGCTTTGCTTGCTATGGGCGAACCAAAGTTTCGAGCCAAACAGATTCATGAATGGATGTGGCAAAAAAGCGTGCGCGGCTTTGATGAAATGACCAATCTTTCTAAACCGCTGCGCGAAAAACTGAAAGCGCACTTTTCATTTTTTGTGGTAGAAGAAGCCGTGGTTCAAAAAAGCAAAGATGGCACCGTAAAAATTGCCATGGAACTGAACGACAAAAGAATTGTAGAAGGAGTAATGATTCCAGACGAAGACAGAAGCACCGCTTGTGTATCATCGCAAGTAGGCTGCTCGCTTAGTTGCTCGTTTTGCGCCACAGGTTTTTTAAAACGCGAACGCAATTTAGAAGCCGCAGAAATCTACGACCAAATTTTTTTACTCAATCAACATGCAAAAGCTCATAACGGCAAAGGACTTACAAACGTAGTGTACATGGGCATGGGCGAGCCACTGCTAAACTACGACAATGTAATGCAAAGCATTCGCTACATAACTTCGCCCGAAGGCTTAAACATGGCTGCGCGCAGGGTAACTGTTTCTACATCCGGCATCGAGCGGGGCATTAGGCGCATGGCCGATGAAGGAGTAAAATTCAACCTTGCTCTTTCGCTACACGCGCCTACCAACGAAAAACGCGAAACCATCATGGACATCAACAAAAGCAACAAGCTGGAGGATGTTATTGCTGCACTAAACTACTTTTACGAAAAAACCGGAAACAAAATCACTTTTGAATACATACTCTTTGATGGATTTAACGACAACATTGAAGATGCCGATAATCTTATCAAGCTATACAAGCAAGTGCCTGCATTTATCAATTTAATTGAATATAATAACGTAGAAGGCGTAACGTTAAAAAAGGCAAAGGCAGAAAAACGCGATGCATTCGTAGCACATTTGCGCAAACACGGCATTGAAGTTGCCGTGCGCAGAAGTCGCGGAAAAGATATTGATGCTGCCTGCGGGCAACTGGCAAATAAACATTGAGCTTTTTTTTGCTGCTACATAATAAATCAATCACTACAACGTTATACTGCCAACAATAAAAAATGTAGTATCATGGAAAAAACTTTTACACCTAATCATTTACTACTTGCCGCATACGGAGAGTTGGCGGCAAACACAGTGCAACAAGTACACGCGCACATTGAATGCAACAACAAAGCAGCCGAAGAATTTCAAGCAATAATTGATATGCAGGAAATTTTAGATAGCTTTAGAATGAAGCCAAGCCAAACAAGCATTGACATTATTTTGGAACACAGCCGCAATTCGGCAATGGAAGAAGCCGTTGCTTAACTCGCCACTTTGGCAGCAATGTTTTCCAGCATATCTTTCACCATTGCCTCTATGGTGAATTGAGGTTGCCAGTTCCAGTCGTTCCGAGCAAAAGAATCGTCAATACTTTCCGACCAGCCTTCGGCAATTTGTTGGCGAAAATCGGGATTGTAATCAATTTGAAACTCGGGCATTTCTTTTTGAATGACACTTGCCAATTGCTTGGGCGAAAAACTCATTCCTGAAAAATTATAACCCGTACGCACAGTTATTTTTTCGGGTGGAGCCTCCATAAGTTCAATAGTTCCACGCACAGCATCAGGCATATACATCATTGGCAATGTTGTATCTTCTTTTAAAAAACAGGTATATTTTTTGTTTTCAACTGCTTCAAAAAAAATATCTACTGCGTAATCGGTTGTGCCGCCTCCGGCTTTGGTTTTATAGCTAATGAGCCCGGGGTAGCGAACACTACGCACATCCAAACCTTTTTTTTCAAAATACCATTTGCACCAAAGCTCGCCCGCTTGTTTGCTGATACCGTAAATTGTGCTTGGCTCCATTACCGTGTGTTGTGGCGTGTTTTGCTTTGGTGTAGTTGGTCCAAACACCGCTATCGTAGAAGGAAAAAAAACCTTCTTCACACCGCACTCTGCACTTACGTCCAATACATTTCGCAATCCTTTCATATTGATGCGCCATGCAAACTCAGGCTGTTTTTCGCCAGTGGCCGAAAGAATAGCTGCAAGATGATACACTTGCGTTACACCATTCTGCTTTACTAAATCTACCAAACCTGCGCGATGCAATACATCGGCCTTGATAAAAGTTCCCGAGTTTTGAAGAATCTCATTGGGTTCTTTCAGGTCTGAGGCTATAACATTGTTGTATTTTTGGCGAAGTGCAAGGGTAAGTTCAGTACCCAACTGCCCGCAGGCACCTGTTATTAGTATCGTTTCGCTTTCCATTTTTTGTTCTGTGTTGCAAACGTGCAGAAAATTTATGAGCTGTTGAACATCCACAAATGGAATGAAGAAAGATGTTTGTTAAGAATTGCATGAGTGTAACTGCAAAAAACTTCATAACCCTCAACAAATGCACAGTTCCATAACCCGTAGGAATCAAGTTTTACACGTTTTTTTGGGTTTCATCAACATTTCCACAATAATTCGTTTTTAAATTGCTTGCAAAGCACTACTTTCGCACCGCCTTTTTAAAAGGTATAAAAACAAATTCGCTTAATAAAGCATAAATCAAATAGCAGCATGGCTAACATTGGTAAAGTAAAACAAATCATCGGTCCGGTAGTGGACGTAAGTTTTGAAGCAGATAATGCAACGCTTCCTAAAATTATGAGTGCCCTTGAAATCACTCGTGAAAACGGACAAAAATTGATATTAGAAGTGCAACAACACTTGGGCGAAGATGCGGTGCGTACCATTTCAATGGACTCGACCGATGGCTTGCGCAGAGGAATGGATGTAGTAGATTTGGGAGCGCCAATCACAATGCCTGTGGGCGATTCTATTAAAGGAAGACTTTTCAACGTAATTGGCGATGCCATTGACGGTATTCAGATTCCTGTTTCAAAAGAAGGAGGCTACGGAATTCACCGCCAGCCACCACCGTATGAAGATTTATCAACTTCTACCGAGGTTTTGTTTACTGGAATTAAAGTTATTGACTTGATTGAGCCATACTCGAAAGGTGGTAAAATCGGTTTGTTTGGAGGTGCTGGTGTGGGCAAAACAGTATTGATCATGGAATTGATTAATAACATTGCAAAACGCTACTCTGGTATGTCGGTATTTGCCGGTGTGGGAGAGCGCACCCGCGAAGGAAACGACCTTTTGCGCGAGATGATTGAAAGTAACGTTATTAAATACGGTGAAGCCTTCAAACACAGCATGGAAGAAGGTGGCTGGGACTTAACCAAAGTAGATGGAAAAGAACTAACACAAAGCCAAGCTACATTGGTGTTTGGTCAAATGAACGAGCCACCGGGGTCTCGTGCTCGTGTTGCATTAAGTGGTTTAACGATTGCAGAATACTTCCGCGATGGAGACAAAAATGATGCAAGTGGTGGAAAAGATATTCTTTTCTTCGTTGATAACATTTTCCGTTTCACACAAGCCGGTTCCGAGGTTTCGGCTCTTTTGGGTCGTATGCCTTCAGCGGTAGGTTATCAACCAACTTTGGCTACCGAGATGGGATTGATGCAAGAGCGTATCACATCTACCAAACGTGGCTCTATCACATCTGTACAAGCAGTTTATGTACCTGCGGATGACTTGACCGACCCTGCTCCGGCAACAACTTTCGCGCACTTGGATGCTACAACAGTATTGAGCCGTCAAATTGCCGCTTTAGGTATTTACCCAGCAGTAGATCCATTGGATTCTACTTCAAGAATTTTGAGCGAGGAGGTAATTGGAACCGAACACTACCGTTGTGCAATGCGCGTAAAAGAAATTTTACAACGTTACAAAGAGTTGCAAGATATTATCGCCATTCTTGGTATGGACGAGTTGAGTGAGGAAGATAAATTGGTAGTTCACCGCGCACGTAGAATTCAACGTTTCTTGAGCCAGCCTTTCCACGTTGCGGAGCAGTTCACCGGTTTGAAAGGTGTGTTTGTATCAATTGAAGATACAATTCGCGGTTTCAATATGATTTTGGAAGGCGAAGTGGATGAATATCCAGAAGCGGCTTTCAACTTGAAAGGAAACATTGACGAGGTGATTGCTGCCGGACAAAAAATGTTGGCCGAAACAGCAAAATAATTATTGAGCAGATTGAAGGTTTAATAACTTCAAAATCGTAAACATGAAATTAGAAATTCTTACACCTGAAAAGGTTCTTTATAGTGGCGAAGCTTCGTTGGTGCAGTTGCCTGGCGTGGGCGGCTTGTTTGAGTTATTGAACAATCACGCACCTATTATTGCGGCATTGGCAAAGGGCAAAATTAAATACAAAACGCCTACCGAAACTTATACGCTATCTATTACAGGCGGCTTTGCCGAGTGCTTAAATAACAATGTAAGTGTATTGGTAGAAGGCTTGGCATCTTAAATAAAGATTCCTTTTTTACACAAAACAACAATGCCAACGCTTAAAAACGTTGGCATTGTTGTTTTGCAGAACATTGGCGAAGTATGGTTGCCCAATGCAGATTCTATGCAACCAGTTTGCGGTACTTAAATTTCTTTTCGGATGTATCGCCCAAGCGTTGCTTTTTATTCTCTTCGTATTCGCTAAAGCTGCCTTCGAAATAATAAACTTGCGCATCGCCTTCAAAAGCAAGAATGTGTGTGCAAACACGATCTAAAAACCAACGATCGTGCGATATTATTACTGCGCATCCGGCATAGTTTTCCAATGCTTCTTCTAATGCACGAATGGTATTTACATCTAAATCATTGGTAGGCTCATCGAGCAAAAGTACGTTGGCTTCTTCGCGCAAGGTAAGTGCTAAATGCAAACGGTTTCTTTCGCCACCCGAAAGCACTTTTACTTTCTTTTGTTGGTCGGCTCCGGCAAAGTTAAATCTGCCAACATAACCACGACTATTCAATTTCAACTTTCCTACTTCAATCCATTCATCGCCATTGCTAATGGCTTCCCAAACTGTTTTTTCGGGGTCGATGCCTGTATGCGATTGATCTACATAAGAAATTTTCACTGTTTCGCCAATTTCAAAAGTGCCGCTATCGGGTTTTTCTTGCCCCATTATCATGCGAAACAAAGTTGTTTTACCGGCACCGTTTGGCCCTATAATACCTACTATACCACCTTGCGGTAGTTTGAAGTTCAAATTTTCATATAGCAACCTATCGCCAAATGCCTTAGAAACTCCATTGGCTTCAATTACCTTGCTACCTAAACGCGGTCCCGGTGGAATGTAAATTTCTAATTTTTCTTCTTTTTGTTTAGCATCTTCTTCCAGCATTCGTTCGTAGTTGGTAATACGGGCTTTGCTTTTTGCTTGCCGTGCTTTTGGCGACTGGCGGACCCAATCTAACTCGCGTTGCAACATTTTCATGCGCTTGCTTTCTGTTTTTTCTTCCAGTTCCAGTTTTTTAGATTTTTGGTCGAGCCATGAAGAATAGTTGCCTTTCCAAGGAATGCCTTCTCCCCTATCTAATTCTAATATCCAACCGGCAACATTATCCAAGAAATATCTATCGTGGGTAATACAGATTACGGTTCCTTTGTATTGCTCTAAGTGATGTTCGAGCCACAAAATTGACTCGGCATCAAGATGGTTGGTAGGCTCATCTAACAGCAATACATCTGGCTCTTGCAATAATAAGCGACACAAAGCTACCCTGCGCCTTTCGCCTCCAGAAAGGGTTTTAACCGAGGCATCAGCATCGGGGCAGCGCAATGCATCCATAGCACGTTCCAACACATTGTCAATTTCCCAAGCATTTGCTGCATCAATTTTATCTTGCAAAGTACCTTGCCTTTCGAGCAACTTATTCATTTCATCATCGCTCATTGGCTCGGCAAATTTTTCGCTGATGTCGTTGAACTCTGCGAGCATATCAAAGATTTCTTTTTTGCCTTCGCGAATAATTTCGATAACCGTTTTTGTTTCATCTAACTGTGGCTCCTGCTCTAAATAGCCTACCGAAAAGCCTTTATCGCTTTCTATTTTACCTTGGTAAGATTGATCTATTCCGGCAATGATTTTCATCAAAGTTGATTTTCCGGAACCGTTCATACCTATGATACCGATTTTGGCACCATAGAAAAACGATAGGTAGATATTTTTTAGAATCTGCTTATTGGGAGGAATGGTTTTTCCCACTCCTGTCATTGAAAAAATAATTTTATGTGTAGTTTCTGACATACTAAGAACATTTATTGGGGCAAAAATAGCATAACAGACGAACCACCCTAAAGGTATTTTCGTCTTTAAGCAATTGTATGTATTACAATGCAATTCAGGTGTTTGCAAAATGACAAAGAAATTTTTTAATCAATTGATGGTAGCCCTGTTTGTTTCGGGGGCGTATGCGGCTTTCATCAATATTGGCGGTTCAATTTATGCCGATAGTGGCTTTTGGAATGACAAACCCAGCTATGATGATATTGAGTTTTACTTTTGCGAACTGACGAATATGAACGGGTTGATTCGCCAGCCTGTAAACACCTTTACCAATGTAATTTATTTGTTAGTTGGCTTGTATGTTTTGGGTATTGCAGTGCGCGATTACAATGAAAAAAAGCGATACAATTTAATTTCTGCCAATCCTTGGTACTCCTTTATTTATGGCATCATACAGGTGTATTTGTTTGTTGCAAGCAGTTACTTTCATTCGGGGCTTACAGTATTTGGGCGCGATTTAGATTACTCGGGCGTGTTCAGTTTAAGTCTTTACCCTTTGATGTATTTTACACATCGTGTGGTATTGCTTGTAAGAGGTTTGCCGAGTAATGTAAAACATCCTCGCGAGGCGCGATTGCTTACCTTTAGTTTTACTTTAGCATATATCTATCTCACATTTTTTTCGCCTCCTGTAATTGGCAGGTACATTGTGTTTGGAATGATAATAACCATGATCATTTTTGCAGTGATTGTAGAGAAGCGCGACCCCGGCAGAACCAATAAACTTTATATGTGGCTTACCATTGTAACTATTTCGCTGGCAGTGATGTTTTTTATCTTCGACATAAAGAAAATTTTGTGCGACCCAAACAGTTTTATTCAACCGCATGGTTTGTGGCATTTGTTTGGCGGAGTTGCGGCTTTCTATTTTTACTTTTACATACGCAGCGAAAAAAATTACACTACAATTCTGGCGAACAAAGAAAAAAGTTATCACCAATACGATATGTATTAGTGAACTTCCGGTGTGGCAAAATTTTGTAGCCCACTGGTGTGTAGCGCAACAATAGTTGAACCTTGGGCGAAGTAGCCTTTCTGTGTCAAATTCATAAGTGCCATCATCATTTTGGCCGTGTAGATGCTTTCGAGTTGAATACCCGATGCCTGATAGAAGTTGCGAATAAAATTATTGACTTCATCATTTGGTTTTGCATAACCACCAAAATGATAACCCGAAATTACCTGCCAATTATTGAGCTGATGCAAACCATGCAAATGCTTAATAAAATCGCTTAGTGTGTCTTCGCCTTTCAATACCGAAATGCCTATTGCTTTTTGATGTGGCAAAATACCTTTAGCTAAGCCAGCAAGTGTGCCACCAGTGCCACAGGCAGTAGCAATAAAATCAAAATCAACCTTCACCAACTTTGGAATTTCGGCACAACCTTTTACTGCCAATTCATTGCTGCCACCTTCGGGTATAATGTAATAATTGGGAAACGCTGTGTGAAGTTTGGAAATAAAATCTGGCTGTTCTTTTTGGCGATAAACATTGCGATTTACAAAGTGTAATTGCATGCCACACGATTGAGCAAATTGTAAGGTAGAAGTAAGTTGCTCTGCATTGCCAACAACCACACCTACACTTTTTAACCCAAATTGTTTTGCAGCAGCAGCAGCAGCAAAAATGTGATTGGAGTATTGCCCGCCAAAAGTAAGTATGCCTGCAAACTTTTGCGCCAAAGCATGTTGCAAATTATACTTCAACTTAAAATGTTTATTGCCATTTACCAAAGGATGAATGGTATCTAACCTCAGTAACTTTACCTGAACTTGATGAGCGGTAAAAATTTCGTTTTGTATGGTTACAAGGTCAATCAATTCGTAGCTTTTAGCCGGCAAACAAACATAAAAAAAGCAGGCTGCCATATAGCAACCTGCTGCATTCATAGGTATATGTTGATGAAATTATCTACTAAGCACCAATCGTTGATGAAACACAGCATCGCCACTTTTTGCGATAAAATTGTAGATACCACCTTGCACATCATTCAACTCCAAATTCAAGCTATTGAAACCCGAAAGCGAAGCAAACTGCATTTCTTTAACCTTAGCACCCATCATATCATAAAGCGCCACTTCCAATCCCGCCTCTTCCTCTGTTAAATACACATCTAAATTGGTGGCTCCAGTACTTGGATTGGGATAAAGGCGCGAAGACAACTCTACAATTTCTTCAGGTTTTTGCGGCTCAACAATATCATTGCTTTCTTCATCAGTTTTAAATGCACTTTTGCTTATTGATGCATACAAAGCATAGCATTGTTGAGCAACTGCACCTTTGTAGCCTTGCACTTTCACATAATAAGTCCCCACTTTTGCGCCATTCAATTTTATATTTTCTTGACGTGTGCCAGCGCGTCTGCTTCTGCCAAGCATCAAACCATTTTCATCATAAATAGTTACATCAAAATCTGCCACCAAATCCGTTAGCACAATTTGAATATTGTTTTGTGTAACAGTGTTGTTAAACTCAAACCAATCTACTTTGCCTTTGCCATTTATTTGCCCATAAGTAAACCCTCCGGGGTGAATAGATTTGGCTTTGCTGCGCGAAAAAATCCCTTCGGTTTTTTCTGCACAAGGTATGTTGTAAACAATAGGATTATCTACCGATGAGCCAATAGGTGCTAATAAAGCTTTTGATGATAATAAACTATGACGCACACCACCTTCTTCAAACAAATTTCTCATGCGTATTGCCTGCCCCTCGGTAAACATACTCATAGCCGCATCATCGGTATAATCCATAAAATTCATGTACATAGTTGTATTGTTACATGAACTCAGCACGGTTTTGGGTGCGCCAAATGTGGGAGCGCCTTGCGGTGGTGTATCTTCAACTAAATCATTGCCTGTGCAATCGGTTTTATCGCCCCAAATATGACCCAAATTAAGCCAATGACCAATTTCGTGTGTTGTTGTTCTGCCTTTATTAAATGGGTACTTTGCTGTGCCCATTGTGCCAAAAGCACTTTGGTTGATTACCACACCATCTGACTTTGCGGTACCACCCGGTAGTTGTGCATATCCAAGAATATTGTTTGCAAGGCGGCACACCCAGATATTCAAATACTCGGTGCTGTTCCACGCATCAATGCCACCGCGTGCCGCAAACTTCATATCGTTGTTATCGCTGAAAGAAATGCGGGAAGTAAACTTGCGGTTGATGCCGTTTGTGGCTGTGCTATCGGGTTTGCGCTTTGCTAATACAAATTGAATGTTACAATCGGCAGCAACTGGTTTAAAGTAAGATGGAATGTTTGCTGTTTCTTCGCTTAACAATCGAAAATCGCGATTCAACACATCTATTTGCGAAAGTATTTGTGCATCGGTAAGGCTATCATCGAACTTATTGTATAACACGTGTACTACAACAGGAATAGTAATAACTGCGGGCACTTCGGCTGAATCGGTTTTATATGAGCGCGATGATGGGATTAGATTACTCAACACCATACGATTGGATCTGTACTGTGCATCTTCTACTAACATCTTTTCGTGATGCGCGTGTGTGCTGCAATGCCTTTGAGCATGTAACAGGGTTGATAGCGGTAAGAGAATAAATAGTAGTAGAGTTCTAATCTTCATGATTCTACCTTGAATCACAAAGTGTCCGTGTGCTTGTACGCAAGCGCACTAAAAAAGTTATACCCGAAACGGATAATACTTTCTACATCAAACAAAGAACTATCTAAACCGCACTACTTTCTTTTTGAAAGGCTTGAATAAGCAAGCTAATTAGCATTACCAACAAGCAGCCCACTAAGTTCAGCCAAAGAAAGGCAAGCGAATCGGTAGCAAACAATATTATCACAATAGCTTCGGCAATTACAGCGGCATAAAAAACTGCAACGCCTTGCACGCGCTTTAATGCAAAAGCTGTAACAAAAATACCAAGTACTGTACCATAAAACAACGAACCGAGCACATTTACGGCTTCAATCATACTACCGAGTGTATTGGCAAATTGCGCCACGCCAATAGTCAGCAAACCCCACACCACAGTCATCCATTTTGAAGCTGAAAGGTAGTGACTATCGGCTGCATTTATATTCATCAATCTCTTATACAAATCAATAATTGATGTAGAAGAAAGTGCGTTGAGCTCCGATGCTGTACTGCTCCACGATGCACAAAAAATTACGGCAATCAACAAACCAATTAAACCTGCCGGAAGATAGCGCATAACAAAATTGAGAAAAATATAGTTGGTGTCATTTGTATCGGCAGTTTTATCGGCAATGGCAATGAGCTTTTTGGTTTCGGTTCGCAGCAATTTTTCTTTTTCCTTTAAGTTCATCAAATCGGCTTTTGCATGTTTTTCTTCCGCAACGTTTTCTTCTTTTTTGGCTTGCACGTAAGCCAAAGCGGCTTGATTTTTATTAGCATCAATTTCTACTTGCTGTATCTTTAGTTTATCAAGTTCGGCAGCGTATTCCGACTGCTCAATCTTTTTTAGTTGCGCACCATTGAAGAATACAGGTGTTGGGTGGAAATGATAAAAAGCTACCATCAAAGCACCAATCAATAAAATCAAAAACTGCATGGGTATTTTTACTGCACCGGTAAGCAACAATCCTTTTCTACTTTCGTTTTCGCTTTTTCCACTAAGGTATCGGCCCACTTGGCTTTGGTCGGTACCGAAATAAGAGAGCGCCAAAAAGAAACCCCCAATCAAGCCGCTCCATATATTATACTTATCATTCAAATCGAAATTTGTGGTTATAGCATTCATATTACCAACGGCACCAGATATGTGCATTGCATCTAACAATCCAATATTTTCAGGCAATAATTTTACCACCATAAACCCTGCAATAAACATCCCAATTGTAATAACAACCATTTGCTGTACTTGTGTATATGATACAGCTTTTGTACCTCCGCTTACGGTGTAAACAATTACCAAACCACCCATGATACAATTGGTGAAGTAAATATTCCATCCTAAAATTGAAGAAAGAATAAGCGCTGGTGCGTAAATAGTAAGCCCGGCTGCAAGCCCGCGCTGCAACAGAAACAGCAATGCTGTAAAAGCACGCGTACGCACATCAAACCTATTTTCGAGATACTGATAGGCGGTAAACACATTGGCATTTAGAAACCTTGGAAGAAAAAATGCACATACTACAATCAATGCCAAGGGCATTCCGAAATAGAATTGCACAAAACGCATTCCATCGGTAAATGCCTGCCCCGGTGCAGAAATAAACGTGATAGCACTTGCCTGTGTGGTGATAACCGAAAACATGACATGATACCAGGGCAACGAACGATTACCCAAAAGATAACCCTCCACCGTGTTTTGCCCACGGCTTTTGTACATGCCATAAACTACAATAAAAAATAGTGTGCCACATAATACGAACCAATCGAGAAAGTGCATGATTGTTATGTGATTTTCGGTTACGAATTAAAGTATTGCGAGAACAACAATAGCACCACAATCATCACTGCCAGCCATAATATCAATGTGGTATAATACTTGTTCCAGTTTTGTTGCATGGTTACTTTTTGTTCTTACAAGCGTGCAATATCACAAACATTTTTTTGCAATGCTAAAAATCACCACACCATATATGGTTTTCATTAAATATATTCGCGCCCACAAAAACATAAAATCATGATTAAAAAAATCCTCTTTGCAACAATAACAGTTGCTGTTACGTTGCTTTCAACAACATCTTATGGACAAGCTTGGTCGAAAAGTTCCAGAGTATTGGGCTTGGGCTTGGGTGCGTCTTCTTTTTGGCATGTGCATTCAAATTCAAATGGATATAACGGCATGAGCACTCCGGTTACTGGCCAATTGAATTTTAAAATGGAATTTGGAGTACACGACTATGTGGGAGTTGGTTTTCAAACCGGAGTAGGCGGTGGCGGCCCAGTTGGTTTTACAGGCTGGGGCAGACGTGGCTTTTACGGTGGCTACTATTATGGTACGGGGTACAACGGCTCTTTCAATTTTCCGGTGGCGGCTTATGCCAACTTTCACTTTTATCAGTTAATTGCCGATAAAAGCGGAAAGAATATTCATGCCGACAAATTGGATATTTATGCAGGCTTGAATGTGGGTAGCGGTCTTGGTGTGCTATTTTACACCAACTCTACATTACTTACTCCACTTGTAATTTTTGGTCCGCAAGTGGGCGCTCGCTACTTCTTTACCGATAAATTTGGCGTAAATCTTGAAGTTGGTTACGGCAAAAACCTTGTAAACGGAGGCGTAGTATTTAACTTGTAATTGTGCTAATTGCTTATGTACAAAAAAAGGCTGTTGAAAATTTCAACAGCCTTTTTTGTTGAACACAGCTTCGTAATGCTTGCAGTTTGAAAGCAAAAAACAACATATAAAACCAATTTATTGCCAATTTAACTATTATCAGCAAATAACAACTCCCCTATCACTATCTTAGCAGCATGGCAGAAGATAATGTAATTAAACCCGGACAGATGTTTTCGGGCAGCTACTTGCGAAAAACTACTCCCTTTCAACATTTTGCTTTGGCTATGCTTTTTGGTCTTGTAGGAATGTTAGCAGCAAAATACGTATATAATTCGCACGAAGGAATTGGCTTTATGGGATGCTTTGGCGTGTTATTTTATGCCATGTTCAACCCTTGGCTTTTTATGCTACAAGCCGATATGAAAAAATATTTCTTAACCTCATTGGCATTGTATGTTACGCTTTGTATTGCCATGTTTGGTATCATATTTTTAATGAATGGCGAAAACGTATTTAACCAGTGGAGTTTGAAAATCATTCTTATCTCGTCCACATTTTTTTACTTTGTGGCATTCGGCATTATGCGCCTATTAAAATTGGTGCTGGAAGATGACGACAAACTATAGAGCAACATGAATATAAAAACGCTAAAATCGAAGATTGAAACATTTTCAAATATTTATCAATTGTCGGTTTTAGGTGATAGAATGCAGCATTCTTTTTCATTGAAAAAAATAATGCTTTTTGCCATTATCAATACTGCTATTTTCTTTCAATCAAAGGCTGTAACAATTCTTCAGGGCGACACCATTTGGGTTTGTGCTTTGAACTTTCCATACACGCTTACAGCAACTTCCGGCTTATCGCAATACCAATGGAACACAGGCAGCACAAGCGAAACGACTGTTATTAACGGTGCCGGAAAATATTGGTTAAGTACAAACGAAAATGGATTAACTACAAGCGACACAATAACTGTGGAGGTAAAAGTATTAGCTACCGAAATTTTTGAAACAGACAAATCATGGCATTGTATTGCCGACACGCCTTGGCTAATTAGTAGTAATGAAATTTTTGAACCTGCCGGAATATGGAATACCAGTGCAACAGGAAATGTTTTACAGACAAGCAATTCCGGCAAGTATTGGTATGAGTTTATTGACAGCACATTTTGTATTAAACAAATAGACACAACCGAAGTAATGGGCGTTAGCGACTCAACAGTTTTACATTTTTCCAACTCAATTGACTTGTGCGCCACATCGTTTCCACACGAAATTTATGTACAGCTTGGCGACAATCCTTTGTGGCACAATAGCACAACCGATTTTGTTTTTTATGCCGATAGTGCTGGAATTTATTCCTATACATCATACTTGAGTAACTGCGCTGTAATCTATGACACATTAAAGATTGACAACAAAGAATTGAATGCGCCCGTATTATGCTGCGATACAATTACCTGCCTACCCGATAGCATTGCACTTTCGCTCCCAGAAGGATTCGTAGATTACTACTGGAGCACAGGGCAAAATGCACCATCAATTTTTATAGCAAAAGAAGGCGTGTTTAATGTATCGGTTCGTGTTACAGATAGCAGCAATTGCTCTGCTATAACCAATACCATTTTAGTAGAACTAAAAGATAGTATTCCCACGCCAAGCATCGTTCAAAATGGAGCATTTTTAGTGGCGCAACCTGCCGGCTTTACTTACCAATGGTATAGAAATGATACTCTACAGCAGGGACAAACTGCATCAGGAATCAGAAATGAAGTTTCCGGTATTTATTGCGTAAAAGTATCGCAAGGAATTTGTTTTGACAGTGCTTGTTACACATACATCAATCCGTTGGGCATTTTGAATATAAAAGATAAAGAACTGAAAATACACCCCAATCCGGTAGAAAATGAAATTATGATTGAAAGCAGTATTGCGCTGAAAGAAATAATCATTTACAATACTCAAAGCGTTGCTATATTTAAAACTACGGGAGCGCAAACAATCAATGCATCCTCTCTACCAGCAGGTGTATATTTCCTTTTATGCACTAATGCAGAAGGGCAAAAGGTTAGCAGAATGTTTTTGAAAAAATAAAAACCAAAAGTTAAATCCTATCTTTGGTAAGGTTTTTGCATTAGCAATTCTAAACACTCTCTCACATGGACACATTTCTACGCAAGTTTCCAATTATCGGAAGCATCAAATCATTATTTTTTTCAGCATTTCTATTAGGCAGTGCACTACACGCTTCCGCTCAAATTTCGGGCGACACATCGGTATGTGTAGGCGAAACTCAAGTGTATTACGCAGCCACTACACCAAACGCCATTTATAACTGGCAGGCAGTTGGCGGAAACATACAAGGTGCTACCACCAATGATTCGTTGGTAGTAAATTGGCAAACACCAGGCAGTGGATCGGTATTAGTTTCTATCAATAACGCTTATTACACATTGAATATAACCGTTCACCCAACACCAAAACCCAAAATAACTCCCTACCCTTATGCAACTTGCCCTCCCGACCCTAACTTGCAGGGCACACCAAACGGGCCAGATAAAAGAGACTGCGATAAGGTTTGTAAATTTTCAACTTTAGTTTACACAACCCCATTAAATGCAGGAAGCACCTATCAATGGACGGCTACTGGCGAAGTTTCATTAACAGGCGCAAACACTAATACAGTTACTGTGGTGTGGGACTCCACTGCATCCGGCTCATTAACTGTGGTAGAAACTAACCAATGGGGCTGCATGGATTCTACTACTTATTGTGTAGAAAAGGTGGCTTTGCCGGTGGCTTTGTTTACACATCAAGCAAATGTTTGTTTAAACTCAACAGTATCCTTTAATAATCTTTCAACAGGAAACAGCTTAACACATCAATGGTATTTTGGCGATGGCGGCAGTTCTAATTTAATACACCCAACACACATTTACACCTCACCGGGTGTTTACACCATTACATTGATTGTAACTAACAAATGCTATTGCGTAGATACATTTCAAAGCACTATCAACGTAAATACATTACCCGGTCCGGATATTACTTGCCCATCAACGGTATGTGCATTTGATACAGCAAGCTATTCAACCAGCTCAGCGGGGTGTACCTACAATTGGTTTGCAATTGGCGGCACAATAGTTGGTGCAAATAATTTACAAAGTGTAACTGTGGCATGGGGAGCCGGGCAATTGGGCACATTGGGCTTAGTTGTTTCGGGCTGTGTGGGGTTGTGCAGCGACACAACTAAAGTGTACATTCCTATTGTTCCTGCTACGGCAATTATCAATGGTCCGGTAAAAGTGTGTCCGGGAGAGTGTGCTGTATATTCGCTGCCGCGTTTTAGTGGTGCAAAGTACGTGTGGAGTTTGAATTCGGGCGCATGTGGCATTATCAAAGATTCTACATGCTGCGAGCAAGTGGAAGTATGCTATGCAAACTTACCTTACTCATGCAACGATACACTTAGTGTTTCCTATTTCGATTCAACTTTAAACTGTGGCGGCAGTGGCGTTTTCATTATTCGCTATCGCCCTAAGCTGGAGTTGCTGGGTTTAGGCGAAGTGTGCTTGACTCCAAATGCGCAGTTGTTTGCATCTAATAGCACCATCTGCAATTGGAGCGTATCACCATTTGGACCAATTATTTCTCCCAATCCTTCTGCAAATGTCAGCATCAATTGGCTGGGAGTTCCAGGCACTTATACTTTTACGGCTGTACCTATCAATCCTAATGCCGTTTGCACAGATTCTACACAACGAGTTGTTAAAGTGTGGCCAAGTCCACAGCAACCAGTTATTACCGGAGACACGGTAGTTTGTATTGGCAATAGTGTTCAATATTGTGCCACAGGTGTGGGTGATATTCATTGGCAAATAAGTGGAGGTACGCCATCATCAAACATTGGCAACTGCATTACTGTAACTTGGGCTGGCACAGGCCCATATTGGGTAAAAGCGTACAGAAAATCGCAAACACCGCCTCACTGCTCATCAGATACAACTACACAAAATATTTACCCAACTTCTACATTGCCGGTTCCGGCATTAGTAAGTTCATCTCCGGTGTGTGCAAATGGCAACAGCACTATCACGACATCAACTGTTTACCCAGCCGGAGCATCCTATTCGTGGAGCATTTCGCCAAGCAATGCGGGTAGTGTTACCAGTGGACAAGGAACGAATACTGCGCAGATAGAATGGGGCAACAACGCCCCGCAACCAATTACAATTTCGCTAACTGTAACCGTGTGCGGGCAAACAAAAACAAGTTCAACAGTAGTAAACTTGAATGCTGCACCAACACCAAGCGTAGTGCAGTTAAGTACATTATGCAAAGGCGGTTCTGCACAAATCAATGCTGTTGGCGGTGTGTTTTCATCGGTGCTTTGGAGCGGTGCAGGGGTTGTAAACCCAACAGCAAATCCTGCAACCATTACCGCAGATGGTTTGTATCAAGTAACGGTAACTAATACAAACGGGTGTACAGGTTTATCACAAATCAATATTCAATATGTATCTGGGCCTACTGCAAGCATAAGTTCTGCCGATTATCTTACATACTGTATTGGTGCAAACATCAATGTAACAATATGCGCATTGGGCAACCCAAACTACACTTATGCGTGGAGCAATGCAGCTAACACACAGTGCATCAATGTAACAAGCCCTGGAAGTTTTAATGTAACTGTAACCGATGTTACTAATGGTTGTTTTGAAGTTTCAGCACCACTTTCAGTAAATCAAGTTGTTTGCGATTCAAGTTGCGTTTCGAGCCAAACAGCCAATATTACACACACGGGTTGCAATCCCAAAAATTTCTTTGGCACGGCAACGGGCACAGTGTTTGGATATTCGTGGAGCTTTGGCGACAACACCGGCTCTAATCTGCAAAACCCGGTGCATACCTACACACAAGCCGGCTTCTATTTAGTTGTAATGGATGCTTTTGTACTTGCCGACAATGGTATAGATACTTGTGTAGTTCGCGACACAGTACAGATAGAAATTCCATTGCTCGCCAAATTTGATTTCAAATCGGGTTGCTTTGGCGATTCGGTATGTTTTACTGATAAAAGCGTATTTACAGCAGGCAACAACATCACTTCTTGGAATTGGAATTTTGGCGATGCTACCACCTCTACATCACAAAACCCTTGCCACTTATATTTAGCGGCAGGCACGTACTACCCGACACTTACAATATCAAATGGCACTTGTGTTACTTCTATTTTCGATACGGTAGTAATAAATCCAAACCCTATTGCTGCATTCAGTTTTACAAATTCGCTTTGTATAAACACCAATGTTGTTTTTACTGATAACTCATTGGGTAGTGTAAATCATTGGAGTTGGAGCTTTGGAGATTTGGGGACTTCATTAAATCAAAACCCTTCGCATAGTTATTTTCCGGCAGCAGTTTATCCTGTAAAATTAATGGTGAAAGACATTTACGGCTGCAAAGATTCTATAACGCAAAACATAACTATCAGCAACCCTTCAATTTCGGGCAATATCAATGCATATCCCGATACCATTGTGTGTGCTGGCACAAATGTATTGTTGGTTGCCCCACCTTGCGGCACTTGCACTTACGCATGGAGCAATGGGTCAACAAACGACTCAATTACAGTAAACACTACAGGATTATATGTAGTAAACATAACCGATGCTAACGGTTGCAAATACAGCACTTTCATCAAGATTATTGTACATCCAAAACCTACACCGATAATTGTTGGCAATGGCACAAAAGTGTGTGTAGGCAGTTTTGTAAATTTACAAACTACCGACAATCCAAACTGGCTGTATCAATGGATAAGCAACGAACCTGCCATAAACGGCACCACAACATTTTATTCATCGGCAAGTGCCACCACACCGGGCACTTACACATCGTATGTAGTTGTTACTGATACATCAACCGGTTGCAGCGATACATCATTGGCCTATGTATATGTAGTAACCGCGCCTCCAGTTGCAGCAGTTATTACAGCTATTGGTGCAACCACCGTTTGTAAAGGCGATACTATCACTTTGTTTGCTACGCACCCAGACCCCACGGTTACATTACAATGGAGCACCGGAGAAATTGCCGACACCATTCAAGTAACAGAAAATGGATGCTATTTTGTGAATGCCACAGACACCAATGGCTGTGTTACAAAAACAATTTTTTGTGTAACAGTAAATCCGATGCCGGAACTTTGCGAGTTCTATGAAGGCTGTATGGATACCTGTGCGCCATACACCATCAAAGGACCATTGGGAGGTACAAGTTACCAGTGGCTGAATAACGGAGTGCCATTGCCGGGCGATACTTTACAAAACTACACAGCATCGGTAAGTGGCAACTACTCGGTGATAGTAACCAACAGTTTTGGATGCTTTGACACCACAGGAGTTTTAAATCTTACTCTGTACCCATGCGATAGCCAGTGTGTTGAGTTTGTAATAGATAGTATTTACTGCGACTCGACAGGGGTATATGTTTTATTGTATCATGTTACCAATCATTCGCCTAATACAGCTCACGAAATCGGCTTGCAAATTTTGGCACCTCACCTCAACGTGGCGTATGCACCAAACTTGATTACAGATACGCTTGCAAGTGGAGCTACATCGCAGCAACTTTCGGCTACTATTTACAACGGACATGCAGGAGATACCTTGTGTTTCCAAACCTATTTGTATGAATATTTCCACGACACCACTGGCGGGCAATGTTGCAAAAAACTTTGTTGCAAAAGCGATACACTGTGCGTTACGCTGCCACCATGCGAGCAAGACACCGCATGTTGCTATTTCGATTATGTGCGCGATTCAATATATTGTGTTACCAAACCAAACGGACAAAAAGAATATCACTTTAGTGTAACCATTGATGGTTGTGGCACTTTAAACATTTCGCCAAACAGCCCTGGCACCATAAACCTAAGCAACCCATACACTTTGCCGGGTGGCATAGTAACCATTAGCGGAGTTTTTGTACCGGCTAACAATACTGTTACCAGCTTGTGCTTGCTTTACGTAATGTTTGGCAACAATAAGTATTGTGCCGATACTACTATTTGTATGAAATTGCCTCCTTGCCCACCTCCGGGCAAACCATGCGAGTGGGAATACCGAAGAGAAATATGTGCCGGACAGTCTTCTACATTTTGGCATTTAGTAAATCAAGCCGGAACTACATACACTTGGCTATTTGCAGGTGGAAGCCCAGCAACAGCCACAGGTGTGGGTCCACACGCTGTTCAATACAACACACCGGGCACTTACGCAGTGCAGCTAACTATGACAAATGCAACCGGCACTACTACCTGCATTGACTCTATAAAGGTAGTAGCACCTCCGGTGGCGAGCATCACACAAAGCGGTAATAGCCTCTTTGCACAACCTGCAGGCATGAGCTATCAATGGTATATGGGCAACCCTGGCCCAGCAGGTTTGCTTGCTGGCGAAACCAATCAGTTTATCAACCCGCTATACGATAAAATGTATTGTGTGGTGGTAACAAATTACCTTGGTTGTAAAGACACCGCTTGCAGAGATTTTGTACCAACAGGTATTGAAGATTTATCTGCGTTTGTTACATTCAGTTTGTTCCCTAACCCTGCTGCCGAAATTGTGAATGTGGCAGTAAATTCAGTAAAAGCTACAGAGGCAAAAGAGATAAACGTATATGACATGAATGGAAAGTTGTTGCAAAGCATTGTTTCGGCAAATGATGTAACCACACTAAACATAAGCACTTTAGCAAAAGGTGTTTACACCATAGAGGTGAAAGTTGGTAAAATTGGTGAGCGCAAACGCTTTACTAAATTGTAATTGAAATGCCTTTCGAATTGCTATCTTCCATCCTACACGGAATTTCACAGACTACAATAAAAGAAGAGTTTCGGATAAGGTTTTTTTTAGAAGACTAAAAAACCGAAACCTCTTCTTCCTTTTTAGGTCGAATTCCGGTTAGTTCCGAAATTTCATCTAAAGATATAGCAGGTGAAGTTTTTCTGCGATTGCTGGAAAGGTAGCGTGCAATGCGCAATTTGTACCAGTCGTAAACTATTACTACAAACAGAAAAGCACTTACCAAATAGAACACTTTGAAACCCATGTAAAGGTAGATATAACCTGAAAAAACAGCTCCGACAAGATATGACGACACGATTGATAACAACAGTTTAGCTTTGCCAACCAACTCCGGATTTTTTCTAAATTCCTTTTTCGTAAACATTGAAAAAAGAACTCCCAAGTCAGTTGTTAATCCTGTGAGGTGTGTGGTTTTAACTGCAAAGTTTGAGATGCTTGCAGTCAATCCATTTTGCAAACCCATTGCAAACAGCATCAGTGCAAGCAACATTTCAGTTTCGGCAAGTGTTTCGGTATAAAAAAACTGACCATAGATACCCACCGCAACAAGGCAGAGTATTTCTAAAAATATAGGAATGGAATGTGCAATGTAGCTATTGCGTTTATTGAAATGAATGACAATTAAATTGGCAACAAACCCTCCAAAAAAGAACAGAAACAACCAGCCCATCACCACCGCTACCTGATACCAATTTCCCTTCACAATTTCGGCTGCAAGAATGGCATAATGCCCGGTTACATTTGATGTAAATGAAAAGAAAATGAGCAGGGACGCAACATTCACCATTCCTGCCGAAAGCGCTGTTAATGCGCCTAATTTTATGTTATCTTCAAGTGTTCTGCTGTTACTGTATTTCCTCAACATACTTTTCTTACGATTTTTTGAAGGTTAATTTTGCGATACCTCTTACCTGTACGTCCACTTCGAAATTCAGCACCATTTCATTTCCATTAAGTTCCGATAGGTTGTAGTGTTCAACTGTGTCGTTGTTGTATTTAATTTGAAGGATGTGTCCACGACCTTTAATTCGCCAGTCCACAATATGGCTTTGTTCTTGTGTGCTTAGCTTTAACTTTCCATCGGGCAAAAAAGTCCAAGTTTCGGCCTTATGCATCACCATATTTTTACAACTTTGGTTACGCAATTCATCGGTAAGATGTATTTCGTTTTGTGATGGCGCATTATCGGCAATTTCATATTCCCAAGTCATTTCTTTCCATTCGCCCAAAATGACTTTTTCGGGATTTGAAGAAACAATCAGCAGCCCACAAAAACACGCAAAGCCAATGAAAAACACAACTATGTATGTTATCCAGAGTTTCATTACTTCAATGTTTATTGCGCTGCCGGCACATTGTTAAAAAATATCTCTGCAAGTTTTCCTTTTTCGGGAAGCAGCTCATCAATCTGCCATTCAATTTCACTCACAATGAGCTTACTTTTTTTGATAAACGGTATGATATCAACACTGTTTTTGTAAACAAGATTGATTTTGCTATTTGCCGGGATGTAGGCTTCATCAATTCCGTTGGCATCAATGTAATTATTGAATGCTGCTTGAGAGAATCCTGTAAAAACATCTTTGCGAATGGTAGCAATTTGCTCCGAAAATTTGTTTCTGATAATGTTGCACGCATCAGAGAAATCCTTGTCGGCAACAGAGTTTATAAATTTTGCTTTGGAGAAAAACAAGGCATCGGTAATGGAGTCGGTAAAACTGATGCCATGCAATAGAATAATGTTATGGTGATAATGATTATCTGCCTGCTGCAAAAAAGTTTTCAAAGCATTTAGAGATTCGATAGTGAAGTCGGTTGGAATTAGAACTGTCTTTTTCATAACTGCCATATTTTTTTTGATTAAAAATTTTACGGCAAAGTTCTTTCCTCGTTATTAAAGCGACTTAAGACTTAAATTAGAATGCAATTAGAATATAGCGCAGAGATTAAAACCAGATTAAAATTTTCATAATGAATCTTAAACTGCGTGTCTACACATCATAATTTCCGATGGGAATATTGATTTGAACAGTGGTGCCTTTATTCAAAATTGATGAAACTAAAATCTCGCCATTGTGCATTCGGATGATGTTATTCGTAAGTGGCAGCCCAATACCGTAGCCTTCGTAGTTCTTGGTATTTGAGGCGCGAAAGAATGGATCGTAGATATATTTCAACTCTGAATTTGGAATACCGATACCAACATCTTTCACAACTATAATCACTTTGTTATCGGATGCTCCTATGGAAACATTCACTATTTGATAATCGGAATATTTACAGGCGTTGTTGATAATGTTGGAGAGCGCGAGGTGCAGCAGTTGTTCATTACCTTTAACTTTAAGCTTAGCAGGGTTTTGCGGTAGCAAACTCATGTCTAACAGCACTTTATTTTTTGAATTGAGTTTTTCGATGGTTTCCTTCACATCCATAAGTAGCTGGTCGATGCGCACCATATCGAACCTCATTGCCTTGCCTTTAAAACCGGTTTGAGCAAGAAACAGTAGTGCTTTAGTTTTAAGATCTAATTTTTCAGCTTCATCCAAAATAATTTTTATGGTTTCAATATATTCATCAGGTTTCCTGATTTTTGAAAGCGAAACATCAGCTTCGCCAATGATTGCAGTGAGTGGTGTGCGCAGTTCATGCGAAGCATTACTAATGAAATTATTTTGAGTTTCAAAAGATGTTTCAATTCTGTCGAGCATATCGTTGAACGTGGAAACCAGTTCTCTCAATTCATCGCTTTGGTTTCTGCTATTCAACCTGAGTTTCAAATTTTCGGAACTGATTTGCTTTACCCTTTCGGTGATGCCACGCAAGGGTTTGAAAATGTATTTTGAAAGGTAAAGCGAAATGAAGAATGCAAATACAAATGCCAGCGCAATTGCTAAGTATAGGGTTCTCTTCAAATAGGCATTATGACTGAACTCGAAATAATTAGATGCAGAAGCAATAACCACAAAATCGCCATTAGAAGATGAAGCGTATCTTATGCCTTTGAAGAATAGTTCATCATTATTGAACCGTGCTTTGCCGGTTTTAATCACCTGCTCAAAAAATTCAGATGGAACTCCGATTGCCTGGGCTTCTTGTGTGTAATCTTTATCCGGTTTTATGGCGATGTAATAGTCTTGTTCGGCAGGAATTTTTTCAAAAAATTCTTCGCGTAAATCTGCAACACCTTTATTGAGTTTATCTTCAAGTTCCGTTTTTGCGAAAAGAGTGGCGCGAATTTCGAGCAATTTGTAAAATTCCTCATAAGGATAACGTAACTCCGAAAGGTAAACGAATGCACTGAACATCAGAATAATGCCTAAAAACGAACCTAAAAGCAGCAGTGACGTTTTTGTTTGTGTTGTAATATTCATTTCAACTTTCTCTTAATGCGTATCCCATTCCGATTATGGTATGAATCAGTTTGTTATCGGAGTAAGTATCAATTTTTTTACGCAGGTAGTTTACATATACATCAACAACATTAGTATTCATATCAAAATTCACACCCCAAACCTCCTCTAATATATCAACCCGAGAAAGTACCCTGTTTTTATTCCTGATAAAATACGACAACAATCGGTACTCGGTGGTAGTGAGCGAAATTTCCTTGTCGGCACGACTTACGGTTTTGGTGTAGTCATTAAGCGATAAATCTGCAATAGTGAAGATGTAATCCTCTTGCACATCAGTTTGTGAATTGGCGTTGTGCTCTGTCCTGCGCAGCAGGGTTTTAATGCGAGCCAAAAGTTCTATAAACTTGAAGGGTTTTACGAGATAATCATCTGCGCCTGTTTCCAACCCAAGTACAATATTTTCGGAAGTGCCAAGCGCGGTAAGAAAAAGCATCGGTATAGCGGAATTTATCTCACGAATTGCTTTACAAACATCCAAACCATTCATGCCGGGTAGCATAATATCGAGGATGACAACATCAAACTTATTTTCTTTAAAAAGTTGTAAGCCTGTGTTGCCGTCAAAAGCTACACTCACTTCAAAACCTTCTTCTGAAAGCCCTTTCTTAATGAAAGAAACCACATGTACTTCATCTTCAACAAGTAATATTTTTTTCATGGGCACTTCATTTAAATCCCAGCAATTGTAGAATTTTTGTAATTACAACAATTGCCGAAAGTAAATTCTGAAGCCTAATAATGCTAAATTATTTTCCTTTTGAATGAAGTTGCTAAAACTTTTGCTGAGATTATTTCGCTCCGAAAGCTACACTCGCAATGGCTTTTTTTTTCGCACAATAGCAAAACTGAGTAGTCTGTTTTTACTCATCCAAAATAGTAATCAATAACTCTACTGTTGTTCCATCGGATTCGCCAAATGCCGACAGCTTATCTATGTAACGCACATTCAATATTTCTACATTGTTCCGATTCAAAGCCTTCAATCGCTTTTCATTAGCATTTGTAGCAAACGATTCGTGTTTTTGGTTCTTAATTTTATTCAGTTCTGCCGAACGCTTACGCCCTATTCCGTTATCATCTATTATCACTTTCAACATTTTGTTTTGCAACTGAAACGAGCAAAGCAATTGCCTGTTTTCTTTTTTATGAAGCAAGCCGTGTTTTATAGCATTTTCAATATACGGCTGAATAATCATAGAAGGAATATGAACCAAATTGGCATCAATTTCGGGTGAAATTTCTAACACAAAATTCAGCTTTTCATCAAAGCGAATTTTTTCAAGTTCAAGGTAAATGAGTATAGCATCAATTTCGGCTTGCAAACTTACCGAACTCTTATTGCTCATCTCTAAAATGGTGCGCGTTAGTTGCGAGAACTTGCCCAAATATGAAGTTGCATTTTGCTTATCATTCAGATATATAAAGGATTGAATTGTGTTTAGCGCATTGAAAATAAAGTGCGGATTCATTTGCGCTTTTACTGATGCCAAAATGCTTTCGCGCAGCTTGTTTTCTAAATCAATTTTTTGTTGTTCCAATTTGTTTTTATCCTGCAACAGTTTTAGCCGATAGCGATACACCAAATAAGTGGTAACAACTACGGCAAGTAGCGAGAGTGTGTAAAACCACCATGTTTTCCAAAATGGCGAACGAATACAAAATGACACGACCTGAATGTTCGACTCTCTGCCATCTGCTGCACGCGCCTTTAGCTGTACTTTATACTCGTTGGGTTGCAGTGAAATAAAATTTAATTGCCGCTGACCAGGCTCTGCTGCTTGCCAACTCTCATTGTTCACTTTGTACAAAACTTTTACTTCATCTGGCCGCCCAAAAAAAGGAATTGAAAAATCAAGTTTGAGATTATTGTCATCGTGCCTCAGCGTACTTACAGTTGTAAAATTTAGCAGTTGATTATCGGTTTTAAAATGCTCTAAATGCAATTGTAATTGCTGCGATGCGCTCGGCAGTTCACCTAACGGAACTACTACAACACCAACATCTGTTGCCATAAAAAGCTGCTCGTTTGTAAGCAGCAAATCATTTATCTCGTGCCCATTTGTTAAGTTGTATAATTGAATACTCCCGTTGCTTAACTGAATGCGATACAATGCACTTTCAAAAACTGCCCAAACAGCACTTCGCTCTACCTGCAAACTCTTTATAACATTGGGTAAAATAGAATTTGAGGCACTCCAGCGATGCAATAACTTGCCGTTTTTCATCACCATCAAGCCATTATTCGAAGCAATAAACAATGAATCATTACGCCATTTTACATCATTGGCATCTATGGAATTCCCCCCTTCTTTTATTTCAACCCATTTATTGTTATCAATAGCCAACAAGCCAATAGAAGTAGCTGCATAAGTTATGTTCTTTGCACCATCATGCGACACGGCCTTAACGCGCACATTGGCGTTGTTTATAAAGAAATTCTCATAAATCAACCATTGCTTATCCTGAGCAATAACTACTTTGGGATGGAGCGTAGCCGAAGCATGCTTGGTTGCCAAAAACGACAAACCACCTGTGCGAGGTAAAATGTATTGCGCTTCTGCTATTGGTAAAATCTGTTTTACGGCAAGTTTAAAACTGTGTTTAACACCGTTACTACCCATGATAGTAAAAGCATCGCCAGCCATAAAAAGATTGCGATTAGCATTATCGTAATACAATGCCCTAAACCTTTCTCTATCGTTGGATTTAAACACTTCTTGCGTAGCTGCGCCAGCACTCCACTTCATCACCTTACCGCCCACAGTACCAAAATACAACTCGCTGGCAGGTGCATTAAAAAACATTGAGCTTACAGCTTCCTCACTTTGTATTGCAAGGCAATTCCAACAACTATATTTATACAATCCATTATCTAAAGTACTAACCCAAATATCTCCATCGGCAGTTTTGCATACATCAGATATGCTTTTGTTTGGCAACAATGGCAATGAAGCAAAAACAGGCTTCAACGTTTTATCATACACATACAATCCACTGTTTGTACCTATAAATATTTGCTCATCAACAACGTGCACGGTTTGAATATTCAACTTGGGAATTGAAAAATTCAGCACTTTAAAATCAGGAAAAAACTGATAGCAAACCCCACCGGGATGATTGCGAGGAAAAAACAACAACCGCCCTTGTATATCTATTAAAAAAAATACCGTTTCGCCTGCCAACGAAAAAGGAATTTTCTGTGCAGGTTTATTTGCAGATACATCATAAATACTATCTGCATCGAAAGTATAAACATCGCCTTTCGAGCGGAACAATCCATAAATTTCATTTTTAAAAAGTATAGTATCTATTGCGCCATTGCTTTTATACACCATGTTATATCCCCACTGATAGGAATAGCCATTATCACCCTCTAAAACTGGTGCGTAATTTCCGGTAATGGCCAACGATTTTTCTAAGTGTAAACTATCACCTTTCATCACAAAATGCTGACCCGAAAAATTTTGGCAATGCAATTTTTTATCAGCATCAAAACGCAGGTCGCTCACTGCCATACTACGCATTTGAACATTGCTGAATGCAACAAATCGTTTACCATCGTAGCGCAGCAAACCTTTTTCGGTACCCAGCCACACATAATGGTGTTCATCTTGAATGACATTGTAAATCGTGCTCGTAGGCAAGCCTTCAAAACGATGAATTTCTTGCGGCAAAGGCAATTGCGCACACACACTCGTAACACCCAAAAACAAAATACAGCTAAGCCATTTCACTATTCACAAACATATAATGACTGAAGCAGAAAAAATCAATTTCGTAAAATAAAACACAGTTTCGTAAAATCGAAAGTCGAAAATTGACATAGGAAATAGAATATTGCATCATGAATGCCATCGTAGTTGATGATGAGCATCGCGCTCGGTTACTACTGAGTGCCATGCTAAGCGAGCATTGCCCACAGGTGCAAGTGGTATCTGCTTGCGAAGATTTAGCACAAGCCATAAAGGCTATAAGGCGCGAGCAACCTTCGCTGGTATTTTTAGATATTGAAATGCCCGGCCACAGCGGGCTGGAACTGCTCGACTTTTTTACAGACGATGAAATAAACTTCGACATCATCTTCACAACAGCTTACAGCGAATATGCAATACGCGCTTTTAAAATGAGTGCCATAGATTATTTATTAAAACCAATTCAACCCGATGAACTGGTACAAGCGGTAGAGCGAGTTGAAAAAAAACAATCGCAGTTGGCATCGTTGCAATTATTAAAGGAAAACTTAGCAGGCAAATCGAAAAAAATTGTACTAAACCAAGCTAAAGGCATAGAGTTTTTAGACACTGCCGATGTTTTGTTTATGAAAGGTGATGGAGCTTACACAGAAATATTCAAACAAGATGGCAGCAAAGTGGTGGCAAGCAAAAATTTAAAACAGTTTGAAGAAATGCTCAACGACCAGCCACAGTTTCTTCGTGTTCAAAAATCATACATCATCAACACCAACTTTGTAACTTCAATAAGCAAAGCCGATGGCAATTTACAGGCAGTGATAGATAACCATTTAGTGCCGGTGTCTATTGAAAAAGTAAATGTTTTGTTAGAAAAATTGCAGTAAGTATCAATAGAAGTTCTAATTCCTTTTTATCAATCATCTGCCAAGCAAAAAACGCTTCGATGAAACAATACACATTCATACAAAACAAAAAATCCCCCTCCACTTGCGCGGAGAGGGATAAAACAAAATAAACAACGAAACTACTCTTTCAAAAATTTCTTTACTGCTGTTATGGAATGTCCTTTAAACTTTACCTGATACAAGCCTGCCGATAGCAAGCTAACATCAATTGTTTTTGAATAACGAAGCGAATCGCTAAACACTATACGACCTTGCAAATCGCTAATTTCTATTGCAATAGGTTGGTGCATTGCCGTTTCAATTGTAAGCTGATGCTTAGTTGGGTTAGGGTAAAGTTTAAATTCGGGGTGCAATGTTGCTACGGTTGAAACTGAATTTGGTTGTTGAAGTGTAACTACAGCATCGGGCGTAGTGGGAACATCTTCTACATTACCCGCAAAATCAGTAGCCACAGAATAGAACTGGTATGTGTGTCCGAATTTACCCGTGAAAGTGGCAGTGCTAACTATGGTATTACGCAACAAAATAGAGGTAGCAGTATCATTATCAATCACAAAAATATCATATCCACGAATACCAGCGTGCGCATCGTTACCACTCCAGGCAATACTGAAAGTTGTGTCATTCACAACAGATGCCAATGCCTGCATTTGGCTGACAGGTTTTATTATATCCACAGTGTTTATCCATGCATTGGTACTGACAGGTGCATTTTCATCAAATACGATTTTGGCGGTGTTGCTTACCTGCTGCAAATGCGGGCGGTTAGGTTCCGGTAAAATGCTGAACGAAACAAATCCTTCTCCTTCGGGCGAAGTACCATTCGGGTTTAAAAATCCATCACTTATGTTTGTTACTAAATCGCGGCTTGCAGGGTCGAAAGAATTAAACTTCCACACAATGGAATTGCTTGCAGTGTCTAACTTTGCTTCAAACCTTACAATGGTATTTTTTGCAGGGCGCAAATCCATTTCATGTGCGTAGCTTTCGGTACCGTTTAAAATTTGGTAAGCAGAATCGGCAAAGCCGAAACCTGTAAAACGCAAAGTAGAAATGTCATAAAAATTAGCGTCAAGTGTATCGTAAATTTCAACGGTGGCAGCAGGCGCAGTGGCAGAACCCAGATTTTCAAAACGAATTTTGTAATGAAGCATTCTGTTTCCGTTAAAGTAATTTTCAGTAGTCTGTCCGCTAAGTCCTATTTTATCGTTAGGGTCGGAAGATGCTACATCTTCAATTTCTTCGGTGTCTTCATCTTCTTCCGAAAATGGCGAGCAGCTATCGGGATTTACACCAGGCTGAACATTGGGCGATACAGCCGAAAGTCCAACTGATGAGGCAGTGAAAGTAAAATCAAGCACCTTTAAGAAAAGCTGATCGGCAATTTTGTCGGCAAATTTTTTGATGGTACCTCCCCCGCTGCACACCATTATGCCAGTTATATCTGATATAAGATTAAAAACATCCATGGCATAGCCGGTTACGCTTCCCTGGCTGTTGCGGATACCGGTTACATCATTTACAATATTGCCGAGTGCGCAGCCCAAACTGAAAGCACTGGTAACACAGGAAACAAGCGGAATCAGATTACCTGTATTCAAACCAACTTGTACAGGACAGGGAAGAAAATCGCAGGAAGTACGCAATCCTAACAACACCAACTGCGAGTCGGTGTATAAAGGCTCTAAAACAACTGCCGAAATAGGTTTTTTGCCAGTGGATGTTCCGCGAACAAAGAACTCTAGCACCTCGCTGCTGTTTGCGCCAACCATCGGAAACACAAATGATGCAAGCAAGGCAGAATCTCCGGTAAGCGAATCGCGAACAATCATAAAATCGTTGGTAAAAACAGTATCGCGTATAACATTGCTAAGCGAGTCGGCAATCACTCGATTAACAACCTTGCCAACTTGATTACCAGGATGCACGGCTATTAAAACAGGTACTGCAAATTTGTTCACGTTGCCACAGTTGCTTATCGCCACTTTTACGCTTTCATACCGATTAAGCAGCCTTCTTTTATTTGCCAAAACCTGCACGGTAAGCGGAACATCTTTCTCCGCAACCATTTCAATGCCATTAACAAGTGTGTCTGCAAAGCCTGGAGCCGAAACTATCACATCATAAAAGCCTAGCGGCTCATTGCTCAACAGGTAGTTGGCCTGAATACTTCCGCTATCATGAATGGCAACGGCATTCGCATTTAATATTGAATTCCCTTTTTTCAACATCACATTTAAGCCACTGGTGTTAGCAAAAGGAAACCCTCCCTTGATGAAGATAATCTGCAAATGGTTGTTGGCGATTTGCTTTGGCGTTACACTTTGTATGCCCTTAAATAATAGTGCGATGGTGTCTTTGCGCTCGAAGCAGTCGTAACGGCTTGTGAGTACAGCTTTGTAAACACCAGGTGCGTAAACATGCACGGGATTTTTTTGAGTGCTGGAGGACGTGCCATCGCCAAAATCAATGGAAACAAAATTGCCGTTAAGGATACGCGAAGTGAAATACACTTTGTTCTGCTCGCGGATGTAACTGAATTCAGTTTGCGGCAGAGGTTGAACGGTATCGTTAAAGCAGGTGAGGTATTGGCGGTTTCGGGTTTGATTAAAGCAACCATAGCTGGCTGTAAAGCTAGGGTTATATTCATTGGACAGATATGAAGTGCCAGATATATAATATTTATTGCCCAAAACAACGGCACAATTGGGATGCCCAGAACCTCCATTCATGGCACCAAAATTTTTAGCATACAGTATGTTGCCGGTATTGTTATCTAAATGAGCCAGATAACCGCTTGAAGCGGGCGTTAACGAAAAGTTTCCGAATGTAACGGGTCCACTGTAGTCGCCCAGCAAGGTTATTTTGCCCGATGGATGCACAACAATATCATAGGCACGTGTATCTCCCCCGCTTGAGAATTCCCGCACCCAAAGCGGCACTAAATCAGGCGATAGCTTTGCTACAAAAACGTCTCTGCCATTGGGTGAACTACTCAATGTAAAACTGCCCACTTGCAGCAGTTGTGTTTCGTAAGTAACCGACACAAAAACATTTCCAGCCAAATCGGTAGTCAAACGAAGCGGGAATGTGTAATAGGAGGCCTGAGTTAGATATTCTCCCTGAATGACATTGCCGGAAGAGTCTATTTTAAAAATCCCAATCTGATTGTTATTTCCTGCTGAAGGCGCAGTAACCGTTTTCCCTCCCATAGAAACTGTTGTGCCATTCATGTAACCGATGACGAAAATGGTGTCATCACTGCTTATAGCAATATCTGCGATGTAGAAACCCGAACCCGCGGGAGTTACGCTCCAAAGTACATTGCCTGCCGTATCGGTTTTAGAAACCGTGCTGTTATAGCCATGTGCCGCATACAGAAAACCATCTTTGACAACAGCAGGTGTTGCATAACTTCCCCCTCCGGGCAAGTTTTTAGCTGATACAAAACTCATGTCGGGTTTTAGACGCAATACTGAACCTCGCAGTAAAGTGAGCAGTGTGTCGGGATATACACCGTTTGATAATAGAGTTACCTGCATACCATCGTAGTAAGAATTTATAGTAAGAAGAATTTCATTATGAACTTCATCAAACATAATTACCTGCGGGTCGGGATTCCCATTACCCGACCAGTTTGCAATGTGGCGGTAGCCTAAAACATCACCCTGAGCATTCCATTTAGTAATCAGAATGTCAGGGCGGTTAAGATTACCTACATGATTGAGTGTATCTCCACCCACAATAATCGGGTCGTTAAACACTGCAACTGTATATAGGTTGCCTTGGTTATCAGAAGTTACAGAAAGACCACCACTTCCACCAGATGAACTCGCATTGATGAGTGGTGTGAAAGAAACCCAATCGAATTTTTGGGCGAAAGATTGCATTGCGATTGCGGCAATGAGGAATAAAAGCAGAGATGTGTTTTTCATGATATTTGTTTTTATACTTAATACAATAAACTTTATGAGTTACTCATGCAGTACCTGTACTTTTGAAGTGCTTACCAAACCGTTGGTATCGGTACATCTAAGCACATACATGCCTTGCAGCACTTCGCTTACATCAATAGTGTTTGTGTGTGGTTGTTGCTTTATTATTTTTCCTTGTATGTCAAGCAATTCCAAGTTGCTTACCTGATGTGTGGTTTGAACCTGAATGAAACTGTTTGCAGGATTGGGATACACCATTTTTGGTATTACCATTATATCATCATGCCCTGTTGGGGAAGAAACGATATTTACTTTCAATACGCTGATGTGGTCAATATCATTGAGCGTCCACTTGCCGCAAACCAAGATGCTGCCATCCTGTAAAATCTCGCCTGTGAGGTCTGATGATGAAGGATTTGCAGTACTGACAACGGCTACGCCATTGGTTCCGAAAGTATTATCCAATTGACCGTTGGCAGTGTAGCGCACAATTTTTGCCTCATTAAAATCGGCACCGATTGCATACAGTTTTCCGTTTGGCGCACTTAATATTTTATAGCCAATCCTTATTGCCGATGTGATAGCTCTGCCGTTGGTACCAAACGTGCTGTCAATGCTCCCGTTGGAATTAAAGCGGATTAAGTTCAACTGGTTGCTTACACCTCCGGCAACAATGAATTTTCCATCCTGCTGTAAGATAAAATCACTCGGTGAAAAACTTGCTGATGGACTAAGTGTTACGGTTAAAGTGCCGCCCGTGCCAAAAGTTGTATCCGGTGTTCCGTTTTCATCGGTACAGGCTAAAGTAATTTTTACAATGCCGCTTTGTGTGGTAGTGCCTTGCAGCAAAATTTTATTGTCAGATTGAAGAAGCAGTCTTTCAGCAATATCCGCAGTTGCCGCATCAATAAAATATCGAATACCATTGTCGCCAAAGGTAGAATCTATGGAGCCGTTTTGATTATACCTGATAATGGCTTGCTCAAAGCCAGGATTGCCAGACACCATCCGAATTCTTGCTGCAACTAAAATTTTGCCGTTGTTCAGTACTTTTACATATCTGCCTTCGCTGATAGAAGCAACAGGTGATACATCAGAAATAACCATACCTGTTCCTCCAAAGGTGTTATCTAACGAACCATCAGCATTAATGCGCACCAAAAGAATCTTATCTATAGATGAAAATAGATCGCGCTGAACGCCAACAAGCACTGCTTTTCCATCGGGCGCAATCTCCACAGCGTTGCAGTATTCAATTCGTGCGCCACAGTCAATGCGAACAGTTCCAGTATCGCCATAAGTTGCATCCAAATTTCCGTTGGGCGTGAGACGAGCGGTAAAAAGATCGCGGTCGTTATTGGGTACATCACGCAAGGTAGTGCTTACAACAAGTATATCATTGTTCGGATAAACTTTCAGTGAGCGATTACCGAAAAATGCGCCTGCCTGACTGGTGAACATCGGTATAGCTCTGCGGGCACTATCGGCAAAGGCTAAGTCGGGCTTAGGTGTTTCCTGTGCTTTTACAATAAAAACAGAAAGCACACACAAGTACATAAGTAAGTATCGCATAGTCGTTGTTCTGCCGACAAAAATGTCAGTTCCATCTTTGCTACACAATCACTAATGTTAGTGATTATTGACTATCAATAACTGATTGGAAATTCTACTATTACACTTGTGCCACATTCTTTACCGGACCGAATAACGGCAACACCACTAATTGCTTTCGCTCTGGCTTGCATGTTGTAATAACCATTGTTTTTCTTGATTGTATCAATATCAAATCCGCTACCATTGTCAATTATTGATATACGAATTCTATTGTTTATCACATCTTCCATCAACACAGCAATTCGCTTACTGTTACTATGTTTCAGCGCATTATTAAGTGCTTCTTTAAATATGTAGTAAACATTTTTGCGTTGTTCAGCATTCAACACTAAATCATCTAACTGAAATGGATAATGAAAGTCTATTTCTACATCTAAAGGTGCGGCCATTTCAAAAGCAAAGTTTTTCATACGCATTACCAAGTTATTGAAGGTGTCGTTTTTTGAATAAACTGCCCACACAATATCACTCATATTTTCGGTAAGTTCTCTACTCTTTTCATTTACCTTTTTAAGCAACTCAATACTTTTAGTATAATCACTATCCGCACTTCTTAATGCAATATCGGTGTACATAGCAATACTGCTGAGAGAACTACCAATATCATCGTGCAACTCTTTAGCTATGCGATTGCGCTCGGCATTTGCAGCATCAATTCGCGCTGTAATTTTCTCTTTTTCCTTCTGTGCTTCAATAGCTTTCTTTTCGTTTTCTAAACGAAGCAAGTTGATGTTCTGCTTTTGCATATAAACAAAAATCAATAGCGCAACTACCAACAATACAAAGATACCAATACCCACTGTGCTGTATAATGCCAAGCGGTTCAACTTGGCTTCAGCTTCTTGTTTTTTCCATTGCGACTCTGACAGTTCCAACTGTTTCTCGCTGGCATAAAATCGCTCTAAAACTTTAATCTGTTCAGCATTGCGCTTCTTGTCTGTTTCGTCTTTTAGTTTCTTTAAAATTACTTGAGCCTGCGCAGCAAGCGCATACTCATTTGCCTCTATCGCAATATTGACAGCATCATTTAAAAAATCAATTTTAGAAAACACCGTAAGTTCTTCATTTCTGGTAAGATTTTCCATCCCACTTTTTATCAATGCAATGCTCGATGTCTTTTGTTGATTCCTCAATAAAACGTCTGCTTCAATTGCTGTAAAAAACAACTGTACATCAGCTATTTTTCTTTCGTGCGCAATTGATTTACCAAGCTGTATGTAGTAAAATGCAGAGTCAAAGTCTTTATAGATAACATGTGCTTTGGCAATATTCCAGTAATCAATTGCCATGGCTCTATATCGTTTTAGTGCACTTGCTTCATTTAGCGAAAGTCGCGCATAATGCAAGGCAGAATCTGCTTGCTGCTTATGCAAAAAAATACCACACAAATTAGATGCTGCATGAAAGCGATACGAAAGATTTGGATTGCCATGATTGAATGGCAACATTTGTATAGCTGTGCGCAATTCGCTTTCGGCATCGTTGTACTGACCAAGGTTACTAAGCACCAAACCAATAAGGTTTTGAATGCTGCCAATAAGCGTATCGTTTTTTAATGCTTGCGCATACTTTAATGCTCTATAACTACTGTTCAATGCAGGATCGAACGATGAATTGTAGTATAGAATTTCGCTGTTAAAAGCATGGAGATAATACTTTCCTTCATTATAAGTTGTGGTATCGGCAAAGCTTAAAGCAGCAGTTGCAAGTTGGTATGCCGAATCATAACTATCGTGCGACATCAAGTTGGATATCGCTTCAATGTATTTATCAACTTCAAGTGTATGCGATGCCACAACACGTGCATTATCTTTTTGAAATGCACGCAACTGCATTGCTGTAAAAAAAAGGAAAAAAAGTATAGTCGTTATCTTACATCTCACCGACTGAAAACTAAAAAAAATTATCGTACTACAATCTTTTCGTTCAGTGCTTTCGACACTGCTTCGCTTACAGAATGAACATGTAACTTTTCATAGATTTTCTTAATGTGCGAGTTTACAGTGTGATAACTAATTGCACACTTATCGGCTATCATTTTATAGCTTAAGCCACTTACTAAGTGGTTAAGAATTACTTTCTCTTTATCAGTAAGCTGATAATCTACAATTGCTGATTGAGTTTGCTGCCTAAAATGGGCAAGCACTTTTGCTGCAATGCTGGGTGTCATGGGTGAGCCGCCTTCGAGCGCATCATTGATGGCTTCTATTACTTTTTCAGATGATGTGCGTTTTAAAATATAACCTGATGCACCGTTTAATATTGCTTCAAAAATTTTTTCGTCATCATCAAAAACCGTTTGCATGATAACTTTAATATCAGGAAAATTCTCTCTAATCAATTTCACACCTTGTAAGCCATCTACATTGGGCATTTGAATATCCATCAACACCACATCGGGTTTGTTCGCTGCTACTTCTTGCACTACATTGCTACAGTCGGCATAACTGTTGCAAACTTGATACTGCGAATACGACTGCAATAACATTGATAAACTTTCTCTGCGGTCGGCATTATCATCATATATCAAAACTTTAACTGGCATCTGTGCTAATTTCATTGCAAATTACTATCGTACTCCGCACAATATCAATCACTAATATTAGGTATCGAAAATGCAAGCTCAATCCAAATTTTGTTTTCTGAAACAAGGAGTTCAATTTTTTTGTTTTGCAACCCATCGGCAGCATTGTTAAGCAGTTGATTCAGTAAGTGCATTTGCTTTAAATCGGGCTGATGTTGTTGCTGGCAACTAATGTGTAGTTGCAGTAAATCGTTATTAGCAGACACTGTGCTTTTAACCTCGTTGCAACCGGTAAATTTTACTGCAAATCGGGCAAACAACTTATGCATTAGATAGATACTTCGCACAGCTTTTATGTTCAAGTGTATCGCATTCAATTTCTCATCGCATTGAATATTCAGTGTAATGTTCAGTGGCTCCATCTCATCTTTCTCAAAGCTTTTTAGCTTGGCAACAACATCACTTAGCAATCTTACCGCAGGGTTTAACGCCCACACCATATCAAGAATAGAATCGGCAAGCCTTGCAGCACTTTCCGAAATTTTCCCGGCAAGAGTTTCTACCTGTTCCGGCTTCTCTTTTATTGCCCTTTGCAGCAACGAAGCGTAAATTCCAATTCCACTCAGCGAGGCGCTTAAATCGTTGTGAAAATTACTGGCAATTGCACTGCGCATCTCCCCTACCCGCTCTGTCATCAACAAGTTTTTCTGCGTTTGCAGCAAAAGACTTTGTTCGGCTTTGAACTTCTCGCGCTCTGCCATTTTAGTTTTGTATGCCAACCCTGTGGTAAACAGTAGCATTTCAATAACAATACTAATGTTGAGAGGTAGCAATGCGTCTATATTTTTGCAGCAACCCAATTGCTGATAATGCAGTAACACAACCGTAATGAACGAACCAATATTTACAACAATAGCACCCAGTATCAGAATATTAACCAAGCTATTGCGTTTAGAAAAAATCCACCAGCCAACATACACAGTTGTACAAAATAAAAATGCTGACACCCCCCAAAAAATGTATTCACTCAGTTGGTTGCTAAGGCCTGCAAACTCCCACAATAATTCAAATACCACATATACAACAACAAGCCATTCCATCTTTTTCAAAAACACATTCAAGCGTGGAATCAACACCTCTATATCTGCAAAATATCGTGCAAAACGATAGTATAAAAAGTAAGCAAACAAAGGCAGGGCGCGATCAAAATGCCGTTCGGCCTGAGTATCGAATAGCGTAAAAACTTTCACATCTAAATGTGGTTCATACTTCAATACTGCATACAAACTTATGCAAGCCATATAGCTGAAATAGTAAACGTACTCTCGTTTCTGCACATAGTAATATTGCAATAGTATGTACGCCATCTGAAAGATGATGATAGCCTGAAACATTGCAAAAAAATGACCGTAGTGCATGAAACTTTTAATGTCAGATTCATGCAATTTGCACAAATATTTTTTATCGAAACATCTGTTGTTTTCTACCAGTTCAACTGCACTGTGTTTTCTATTGTAAAAAAAATCCCGCCTTCTTTTCAGAAAGCGGGATTGAAACAAAATCCAAGACAATGAAAGTGCTCTATTGTTTTACAAAACTTCTAACGGCTGTTTTGCCCGTTTGTGTTTTGATGTGTACAAAGTAGGTTGCCTCTGCAAGAAAATCTGTTGAGAGTTGGGTGGTGAGAGTTGAAAGCTTAGTTTGATTGACTAACACGCGACCAATAACATCAACTATTTCTATCGATTCTATTTCTTCATCACACTCAACATTCAACACTGTTGTTGCAGGATTCGGATACATCTTAAATCTTACATCACCTAATCTTACATCCTCTATGCCCACTCCCGTAACATTCACTGCGCTTGATGTATTGCTGCAACCGTTTGCATCGGTTACTTCTACAGTGTAGTTGCCGTTTGCAGTAGCTGTGTGGTTTTGTGCTTGTGCATTGTTAATGTCAGAGCCGTTCAACTGCCATTGATAGTTGGCGAATGTTTGTGTAGAAAGTTGATTGCCGTTTTGGGTAATAGTTGGGGTTGGCAAAGAATTAACCGTCAATGTAAGGGTTACAATAGAATCGCAACCGCCCGATGAAAGCAAGGTATCAAGATACTGGTCGGCTACTGTTAGTTGCTGACCATTGAAGGTGTAGCTTTCGCCTGCACAAATTGAGGCATTTACACTGCTTGCTACAAAACTGTTTACCACTAAATGTAAGGTTACAAAGCTATCGCAACCAAGTGTTGATTGCAGTGTATCTAAGTAAGTATTTGCTTGGCTTAATTGCTGACCTTTGAAGTCATACGTTTGCCCCGTGCATATTTGAGCATTGATGGTGGTTTCTATTTTGTTCAGCACCGTAAGGTTTAGTGTTATGATAGAATCGCAACCTGCTGCATTGGCAAGTGTGTCTTTGCGAGTAACGCTTTGCACGAGTGTTTCACCGTTGAAAGTGTAGCTGTCGCCAAAGCAAATTGTTTCATTCAAGGTGCTTGCTGTAGGTTGTTTTACCGTTACGCTATGCGATGCCGAAGCCGTGCAGTTTGCGCCAATACTTACTGTTACTTGGTAGCTTGTGTTGGTTGTTGGCGAAACCGTGATGCTTGCATTTGAACCCAAGCTATTTGCCCAAGTGTAGGTGTTACCTCCGTTGGCGGTAAGTGTTGCACTTTCGCCCGCACAAATTTCAGTTGCGCCCGAAATAGTTGCTGTTGGTGCACTTTGCACACTCACCGTTTGCGATGCGGTGACGGTGCAGTTGCCTGCGCCTGTTACAGTTACGGTGTAGGTAGTAGTGCTAACAGGAGTAACCGTTTTAGTGCTTCCTATACCTAAACTATTCGACCATTGGTAGCTGCCCGGCACACCACCTCCACTGGCAGTTAATGTGGCAGAAGTACCATTGCAAATTGTTGTTGGGCCGTTAATTGCAGCAGTTACATTATGTACAGTTACTGTTCTGCTATCGCTGGCAACACAACCTTTTGGTGTGGTAACAGTAAGTGTATAAACGGTAGTAGTAGTTGGCGTAGCAGAAACTGATGAGCCCGTTTGAGAAGTACTCCATTGGTAGTTTGAACCGGCAGGGTTTTGATTAGTTACCGCAGTAAGTGTAACTGAATTTCCCAAACATAAATCAAAAACACTTTGCCCAAAATTGGCATTAGCAGCCTGATGCAACACAACTGTTTTTGATGCAGTAGTATTGCAACCATTTGTTCCCACAACGGTTACAGTATATGTTGTATTTGCAGTAGGCGAAACAGTTTTTGCAGCACCGCTGCCTAAGCTGTTGCTCCAGATGTAAGTGCTGCCACCGCTTGCGGTAAGTGTGGTAGATAAACCGGGGCAAATACTGTCGTTGCCGCTAATCGTGGCAAGCGGCAAGTTTTTCACAACTACTGTTTTTGAAGCAGTAGCCGAGCAGCCCGATGGAAAAGCAGTAACGGTAACAGTATATGTTGTTGTAGTTGTTGGCGAAACCGGATTGGTTTGATATTGATGACCGTTGTTCCACAAATACGACAAGGATGTTCCTGTGGCATTAGCGGTTAATGAGGTTGTTGTTCCAGCACAAATAGTATCTGCGGTTGCCGTAACACTGTTGATTAGTGGATTTGCATTTACAGTTACCAAACGAGACGCAGTAGCTGAGCAGTTATCTGCATTGGTAACAGTTACTGTGTAAGTAGTATTTGTGGTTGGCGAAAAAATTGCCTGTGCATTGTTTCCACCTGAGTTACTCCAAGTATAAGATGTGCCACCACTTGCGGTAAGCGATGCACTCGATCCAATACATACTGTTACTGTAGCCGGAGAGATGGCAGCTGTTGGAATTGCTCCCACACTAACGGTGCTTGATGCAGTACTAGTGCAACTATTTGCACCTGTAACAGTAACCGTGTAGGTGGTAGCAGTTGCAGGCGATACTGATTTTACAGATCCACTTCCCAAGCTATTACTCCAAGTATAGGTTCCACCCCCACTGGCAGTAAGTGTTACAGAGTTCCCTGGGCAAATGGTTTGAGTTTGTGGCGAAACTGCCGCTGTTGGAGCAGCCTTCAATGTAACTTGAATTGCAAGTCGCGTTAATGTACAAAATGAACTGGAATCATTTTGCACATAGAATGCTTTATTGGCATTCAATACACCTGTATTGAATGAAGTGCCGGTGCCTAAAATTGCACCTCCGTTTGGCGAATCATACCAAAAAGTATTACCAAAATTATTGACAAACAACATAGTTGAGCCACCACTACAAACACTTAAATTGTTAGGAGGTGTATTATCTGTTGGCACATCAGTGCGTGGATAATATATTACTATACCCTGCGAAGTATCAACGGTGGTACACGATACGGTAAGTACCACCCGGTAAGTACCATCAAGAATAAAGCTCGGATTGTGTTGGATGACTAACTGCGGGGTGTTTACACCCGAAAAGAATTGCGAATTGGTCAAATTAGCTCCATCCTTTTGCCATTGATAACTCAACACACCATCTGTAGAAGTAGCAAGTGCCGTTAAGGTATCTCTTTGCGTGCTGCAAAAAGGGAAAGTACTTTTAATCGTGTTGTTTGAAAGGTTACAAGTAAGTCCTGTAAGTTTTAAGTAAGTAGTTTTGAATATAAATCCACGTACATCTGTGATATAAATTGTTCCATCGCTGGCTATAGAAACACAACTTACCTGCAACGGTGCGGTAGTGCTTTGCACCCATGTATTACCCGACAAATACCATAGTGTCGCATCCGATCTTCCTACCAAAACTTTCGAGTTATCACCAACAGATATCTGCACCACATTCGCCAAAGCTCCACCAACTGCAGCCCAGGTATTATTACTGCCATCATGCTTATATATCTGGTTTGAAGCATAAGCATAGAGTGCGCTATCTGCACCAACAGATACATAGCTGGCTGTAAATCCGGTGAAGCTGGCAAATTGATTTAGCGCATTGCTGTAAAAGATGTTGTTTCCTGTAGCGCCCACTGTTCCCACTGCGTATGTTGCATCTCTCACATCTATGTTATCCAACACACCTGTTACATTAGAAAATAAATTGGTACCGCTGTTGTATTTAGATAGGTTTGAATTGGAGGGATTTGGAAAAGATCTTCTTCCCCATATTGTACCATCTTTAGCAATATCAATTTGTCTGAAATTCGTTACAGCAGCACCAATTACATCCCAGGCATTTGTGGTAGTGTTCAACTTGTAAGCTTGGTCGGGTCCGGGATATCTAACCATTGCTACATTTGCTGCATTACCCGATGATATATACGATGCACGTCCTTGAAATATTGACCAACCATTCCGTTCGGCAGTAAATAATTTGCCTACTTCATGCATGGTTAATACTCTATCGTAAATCGCTAATTCATCAAATGCAAACCCTCCGTTACCAATCGGTGTTGTTTCGGGACTGTAGCCTATTCTGCAAACATTATTGTTAGTGTTAAAGGTGAGTACACTTTGCATCACCATAAAGCTATCAATATAAATCTTTGTAGCTCCGGCAGTGTGTGTTATTGCAATGTGCTTCCAGGAGGCTGTGTTAAATGGGAAAGGATGAACCATTGTTGTTGTACCATTCGTAACAACTATTTGCTCATTTAAATAATAAACTGAAAAGGTATTTACTCCAACTCCATAATTGAAAATATTATGAAGGCTTGTAGCGCTTTGCAGCGGTTTAAAGAAGAATGCAACCGTTCTATCAGCATTTCCTTGTGGCATATACGCAACCTGAGTATTTACACTTCCCTGATTACTTCCGACAGAAAGTGCATTGGCTGGTTTTGCCAATCTGTCTTGCACAAATATTGGGCTATTGAATGTGGGAGCGATGCTATTTACACTCCTAAAATTTCCATTGTATGGATAATAGTCTAACAAGCCCGAAGTAGGCACTTGTGCAATTGTGCAGCAACTTGTAATCGCTGCTAATAGAAGTAATACTAATTTGTTCATGTTGTATAGATTTTGTTTGCGCGCAAAAGTCTGCTCCATAACGCAACATTTTTGCGTAGCTTGACGAAGGAGCGCGTGCATCTTACCAAAGTCTGTTTTGGCTTTACGAAACAAGTTTTAGCGCATATCAAATTTGTTCACAAAGGCATCAAAAAAAATCCCGCACCTAAACAAGATGCGGGACACTTTTACATTTACTATTTAAAAACACTGTTTACTCTTTCGTAAATTTTCTACCGAGTTGTTTACCATCTTCAGTAGTTAAACGCAGCACATACACACCACGTGCAAGGTCAGCAACATTTATTTGCTCAATAGTGCCACCTTCTTCTTGAACCAAACTACCCATCATATTATAAACCTCTGCTTTTACAATATGTTCCGATGTTTTGATATTCAAAACAGTGTTGGCAGGGTTAGGATACATACCAACTTTTATATCATCGGTTACATTATAGATACTCGAAACAATATTGCCAGTGTTATACAAACTCAAAATACTTGCATTGCTTAAATCTGTTTCATAAATACGAAGTTCATCTATAGAACCAAGAAACCTCGATTGAGCGCCATCTATTCCATTAATCTTGTTGCGCAATGCACCCACAGTTAGCATTTCATTACTTTCAACAAAATTTGCCGGAGCTTCTACTGCTAATTTCTCCACTCCGTCAATAAATATAAATGCACTATCGGTTTTCCATTTAAAAGTAAGCATGTGCCAATTATCATCTAAAGTATCTGATGTATTGAATAAAGATGCGTTGCTTGTAGAAGTGTAAATCTCAAAATAAGGTCTTCTTCTATCATTGGTAGCAGTTAAAAACGAACCCGAAAAAACAGATGAAGAGCCTGTAGTCTCTATCAATCTCAAGTTGGTAACCGCCACATTGTAGCCCGCATTTGTGCCTAATTTCACCCAATAGTTAATGGTGTAACCTGTTAGGTTGCTTGGCGTTGCAAAATTAGCTGTAAGATGTTCGAGGTTTAAGAACACCGAATAAACACCATTATTGCCAATCGCATTATCGCTATAAGTTGGTTGGTTGGTGTTGTGGGTTAAACTTGGTCCCGAGCCTGTGCTGGCAAGGGTCTGCTCAAAACTGTAATTAACAACAGGAGATTGTGCTTGCGCGCCAAGCATTGCAAATGCGGCAATAGCCACGAGTAAAGTCTTTTTCATAAAATTTGATTTTGTTTAAGTGCAAAAGTGTTGTGCGTGCTAATAGCATTTTCACCCATTTGACGAAGCACAAGCAATCACCCACGAAAGCACGGTTTGGATTGACGAATGATTTTTTTGAAAAAGAATTTTTGCTAATCAATTAGATTGCGAGCCAATGGCAAAATTGCAAACCGAATCACCTTACCCTATATTTACACAGCAGATAAAACAACTCGTTGCGGAAAAACAATTTACTGAAGCAGTTTGGCAACTCACTTTCCTCGCGCACCAAAATCTTCATCTACTACAACAATGTATTGAGGATATAAAGAACGATAGCACCATTACGAATCGCGAATTTCTATTGCAGATTGCATTGCTCGAAATCGAACAAATGCTGAATGAGCAAAAAATTGAAGAAGCCGAAGTTGTTATAGAAAATACCATTGCGCAATGCAACGCTATAAATTCTACACAAACACTCGTTATTGCTCAATTGCAAAAAGTTGTGCTATGTGCTTTTTTACAAAAAAAAGATGAAGCCTACATCCTTTTTGAACAGTGCGAAGCACTTGCACAAAGCATTAATAACGTAGAAACAGATATACAACTTGCAGTGTACGGTTATCACTTTTATTCTGAAAGCAATACCAATAAAGCTGGAGAGTATATTTACCGAGCACTCGATTTAGCTATCCGGCACAAGCATGTTTACTGGCAAGCATACAGCCTGATGCACCTTGGCACACTCAACACCATTCTTAGCAACCACAATGCAGCATTAAATTTTTTCACCGAATCGTTTGTGTTGCTTCAACAATTGCAATTGAATATTTCAATGGCCGATAACCTGATGTGCCAGTTCAATATTTTCTATCGGTTAAAAGAATTCGACAAGGCAATTGCATGTTTGAACCAAGCTATAACACTTTCTGAAAACTGTGGTTGGGAACATAAAATTGCCATTTGCTATGGCAACCTTTCTACGGTGTATCTTCAGCTATCAAAGTTTGAAGAAGCAAAGCAAGCAGCCGAAAAAGATATTGAGATTAGCCATAAATTAAACAACAAATTCAATGTTGGCACTGCTACTTATCGGCTTGGCCGAATTGAAACCGCACTCGGCAACACTAACAGTGCGATACAACTGTTTAATGAATCAATTGAACTACGCAAAAACCGCATAAGCAACAACCAGTTGGTGCAAGTGTATTACTACATGCTCGAACTATATGCCAAATCGGGCGATTACAAAAAAGCCTTTGAGGTACAATCAGATTTCATTCGCTTGAAATTAGAAATACTGAATACCGAAAAGACAAAAGAAAATGAAGCACTGCGCATAAAATACGAAACCGAAAAACGCGAAGCCGAATTGCGCGAAGCGCGATTGCAACACACCGAAAGTGAACTGAAAGCATTGAAAGCACAGATGAATCCGCATTTCATTTTCAATGCTCTCAATTCCATTCAAGAAATATTTTTTTTGGGCGACAAACGCCTTGCCAACAAACATCTTGCGCGATTCAGTCAATTGATGCGAAACATTTTAAGCGCAAGCGGCAAAAAAACAATCACGCTTAAAGAAGAAATAGTAATGCTTGATGAATATCTCGCCTTAGAAGCCTTGCGTTTCGGCACTTCTTTTCAATATAATATTGAAACAAACGAAAATGTTGATGAACATACATTAGAAGTTCCGCCAATGATAATTCAACCATTTGTAGAAAATGCCGTAAAACACGGTTTGATGCACAAAGAAGGCAGCAAAACAATTGAGCTTAACTTCACTTTTAATGAAGCAAAAAACATACTCGAAGTAATGGTTGCAGATAATGGTATTGGGCGAAAAGCAAGTGCAATTATCAATCAACGCAGAAACAATCACAATTCATTTTCAACCTCCGCAACACAAAAACGCTTTGACATTCTAAACCAGCTAACAACCCAAAAATTTTCGTTCAAATACTTAGATGAAGATGCTTTGGAAGCAGGTACAAAAGTTCTGATAACCTTGCCTACAGATAACTAATGATACAAGAAAAAATAACCGCAATAATTGTAGATGACGAAGAAAAAGCGCGTAACATTCTTCAACTTTTGCTTGATGAATATTGCCCGCAAGTAAGCGTTTTATCGCATTGCAAAAATGTGCCCGAAGCAGTTTTGGCAATTCAAAAACAGCAGCCTCAAGTTGTGTTTTTAGATGTAGATATGCCCGGCTATTCGGGCTTTCAGCTACTCGATTTTTTTGAAACAGTAAACTTTGAAATCATCTTCACAACTGCTTTCAGCGAGTACGCTTTGCAAGCATTTCGTGTAAGCGCCATCGACTTTTTATTAAAACCAATTGATATTGACCAATTGATTGATGCAGTAAAAAAAACAGCGCGCACCATGCAGCCGGAAGTTTACAACAAGCAGTTAAATTTAATTCGCAACAACGAACACAACAAAACATTAGAAACCATTGCCATTTCTACATCGGGCAGCATTGAGTTTGTTCAGCTAAAAGATGTAATTGCACTGCTGGCAGATAGAGCTTACACCAAAATTGTATTGACAAACGGGCAAGAAATAATTGCCAGCAAAAACATCAAAGAATTCGATGAAATGCTAACTACAAACTCCCATTTTTTCAGGGTGCACCGATCCTCTATCGTGAACCTAAAACAAGTTCTTCGATATAATAAAACTGAAGGCGGAAACATTGAAATGAAAAACGGACTTCAAGTGCCGCTGACAAAAGATGCAAAAGAAGATTTTATGAAGAAAATGATGCAGTAACAAAGCATTCAAATGCGCATCATCACAACACGAACTACAATTGCTTAAAAGAAGCAATAATGCGGTTCATATCGTCATTATATTTCAACTTGCGCTCCTCTCCTCTTGTCCATGCGCAAATTTGGTAATTGTAGCCTTTGGCTCCCTGCAATGAATAATGCGTGTAAAAAATTTTTTCTTCTCCCATATTGCCATAAAGCTCGGCTCGTACACCCGAAAGATTATCTAACTCCACCACTACAGAATCTGAAACTACCGGGTTAGTAAGTACATTCTTCAGCACAGCAATATTGGCAGCAACATAAGTGCCAAAATCTTTTGGCAGGGTATCGGCTTTTTCCTTTATAACAATGGCATAAACGCTGCGAAAACGATTTCTATATTGAACCATCGCACCCTTTTTCAACTCCGAGGTTTCTTCCATCCACGATGGCACTTCCATAGTAAACTCGTTATCTACATTTATCTTTTCCCATTGCTCTTTGTACTTACAAGCCGAAAGCGTCAAAACAATAACGACACAAACACTAAAGCAAATTTTGTTATTCATATTCTACTAAAACATGTTTCATAAAAAAGGGCGGCTAAAGCCACCCTTTTAAAATTTTACTTATTTCTTTTTACTTGGAGTAGTAAAACCAGGTCCTGTTTTCACCTCAGGTACCACTTCGCCACCATATTCAAATTCAGGTGCATCATCTGGTCTATCTACTATGATTTTAAACTCAACACGTCTGTTTCTTGCGCGTCCTTCCGGATCGTCAGCTCCATCAGGTAATTCGTTGGCAACCGATGGTTGTTTTTTACCAAAGGTTTTAACCACGATACGCTCTTTAGCAAGTTTATTTTTAATCAAGTATTTTTTCACCTCTTCAGCTCTGCGTTGCGAAAGTTTATCGTTGTAAGCATCAGAACCTTTTGAGTCGGTGTGTCCTTGAACTTCAACCAACCAACCTGGGTTTTGAGCCAACAAAGAAAGAACAGAATCTATTTTCACACTGTAAAATGCAATTACGTTGCTCTTGTCGAATTGAAAATAAACATTCTCGATTTTGATTTTCTTTTTCAAAACCGGATCGATGTAAAATACTTTGGTTATAGTATCACTATCCTCATCTTCGCTTACAGAGAAATTATCTATTGAAGGCCAGAAGTTATCTTTGGTACCGTTCATTTTGTACGAAGTACCGCGCTTTAAAGGCATGATGAATGGCGCATCAGTTGTAAGTGCATTAGTTTGCAATTCAAAGTTTTTGCCATCCACTTTATAAAGAGACGCATCAACTCCTGCAACAGGTGTTTGAGTAGGGTCATCGCGTTTTACAAATATCCCTTTCAAGAAAATATCATTTTTAATTATCACACTAAAAATGTCATCGCAGCAAGTAGAGCCGCGTTGAGACGATGTACCTTCGCGGTTTGAAACCATAAAGCCTTTTGCGCCTTTATCATCTAAAGCAAAATACAAATCATCGGCACCAGAGTTTATTGGCACACCAAGATTGCTTACTGCACCAAAGTTGCCTGGAGTTCCAGAAACTTTGAAAACGTCTAAACCGCCCAAGCCAGGATGACCAGTTGATGCAAAATAAAGCGTGCTTGTAGCTTCGTTATACGAAGGTGACAATTCATCACCAGCAGTATTCACTTCGTTGCCTAAGCGTTGAGGAGCTTCAAAAGAGCCATCATTATTCAATACAGAATAATAGATATCGAAGTCGCCACCATTGCCACGGTTGCTAGAGAAATAAAGAATGGTTTTTCCATCTTTAGATTTCCCAAAAGCTGGTTGTGTAGTGCTGGTTTCTGGGCGGTTAAGGTTTTTCAATTCCTCTGCTTCGCTCCATCCGCTACCTTCTTTTTTAGAGCTATACAATTTGCACAGCATAACACTTAATTGAGATTGATCGCATTTTGTAAAAACAAGTTGCGTTTCATCTTTGTTGTAAACGGCATTACCTACGTGGGTTTTGCTATCGTTTGGCGGAGAAGGCAAAGCAGTTGGTTCGCTCCACACACCACCTTTCTTTTCGGTTATAAACAAACTTGTAAAATAATCGTTCTTAGCCAAATCAATATTTACAGCAGTATCAGATTTTAAGGCTGAATACACCAAACGATTGCCACTCAATGGTTTTG
>Ga0209573_1000643_pt1 | contig 68303 bp, 47 predicted proteins | sample TNRBio252014_DNA_FD_185870 | JGI IMG/M metagenome (GOLD analysis project Ga0209573, IMG submission 185870) | Wastewater treatment Type I Accumulibacter community from EBPR Bioreactor in Madison, WI, USA - TNR Reactor_6/25/2014_ DNA (SPAdes)... | ecosystem: Engineered > Bioreactor > EBPR >...
TGGGAAGGCTTTCGAAATCTACTGCGTAATTTACCTCTTGCAAGACCAAAGATTGTTGAGAGAAAAGCTAAGCCACTATTGTAGAAGCGAGTATTATAGAAGAGCCCGGTGCGGGAAATCTGCACGCCGGGATCCGTAAGGGGTGCGTTAACGAAAGTTGCGTGTCTACCTTGATCATGAATTTCTTTAATTAGCCAGTTCTTGCTTGCAATGGTTGGGTAGATTTTTTGATAAAAAAGTTAAAAAATGCAAGATAAAAATCAATTAGTATGGGTTGTGCATCGTCGATGGTTGATTGTGAGAGGCTTTTTGAAATGTTTGGGCGTAGTGGTGGCTTTGGGTGGTGGTTTTGGGCTTACTAACAAGTTGGTTTTGTGTTTGGTTAGTCGCCAAAGAGGTGGCGGTTTGATTTGCTTCCTTTGAACCAACGAGTGGTGGTACCTTTTATGGTTTCCCAGGCGGTTGATATTTTTCCGATGATGCGGTAGAACCATTTGTCGTAATTGATGATGGCCTCTACCCATTTTTTGCGGTCCATTTTTAGGCGGTCAAAGATGGAGTCGAGTGAGGGGTCCATATAGCCTTTTTTAATGGGGCTTATTTCACGGATAGTGTTGTCAAGAAGTAAAAAACATAAAGGCAGGACAGCATATCTTATTATTTTCTATTTGGCAATTAAAGGTGATAAATTCATTAAAATTAGCGAGTTTCACTTAAAAATTTTAGTTTTGAATAGATACTATTAATACTTGGTCAGTCAATTATCATCGCAAGACTGGCAAGGTGAAATGGACCGGCACTCAAGTTGATCCTGTTTTTGGATCCAACTCCGAACTGCGTGCTTTGGCAGAAGTATATGCTACATCGGATTCAAATCAAAAATTGATATAGGACTTTATAGCAGCTTGGAATAAAGTAATGAATCTTGATCGTTTTGACATTGACTGATTGGTTTAAATGATCAGAAGAAGGAAGTTGCCAGTGGGCAGTGAACAGAAGAAAGAGAATTGAAGTTGTCATAAAATTTAGCTGACCATAGTCAAATATGAAATCAAAATTGAGCCCGTAAATTCAATGCGACACATGAAATATGTCTTTTAACTTTTAGAGTTGAAGTTAGAATATTCAAAGGAATGAGGAGTTTTAAATTCTTGAATAAAAATTAATACTTTTGGTTTTTTACAGGAAGGAAAATCTTCTTTTTGTGTGGTAAAGGTAATTTCAATCACAACAATATTTCAATAAAACAATTTATTTTACGAGGGTTTTACAGATGAAGTTTTTGATTAGTGTTTTTATATTTTCCCTTTTTTGTACAAATGCATGGACGGATGAAAAAAATATTTCCAAAAAAACTATTGCTCCTGAAAAGGTTGCTCCTAAACTATTGTTAAAAAATGGGGATGTGGTTGCAATCTGTGGTGACGAAATAACCTCCATAGGCTTATACCCCTATTATATTGAAATCTATCAATTAGTATGTTGCCCTACACCTAAGGTCACTTTTAAAAATTTTGGTCAGTATAAAGAACCTACTGCTCAATTTCCAAAAGTTATGGATAGAAAGATAATTCCTTCAAAACCAACTGTTGCTACTATTTGTTATGGAATGTATGATTCTTTAAGCTTAAAACTTATGTCAACCGAACAAGCTGATGCTTGGGGATCTGGTGATATTCGCCCGATTATTAAAAAATTTAAAGAAAATGGCGTGCGCATGATTGTATTGGGTTCACCGGGTGTTGTTGATCCAAAGCGGTTTATGCTTCCCGATAGACAATTTGTCGATTCAAAAGGAGCCGATATTACTAATAAAAACCTGCGCTTGCTTCGAGACAAAGCTGAAAGAATTGCCATGGAAGAAGGGGTTGAATTTGCAGATATTCATAATTCCATGATGGAAGTAATTCTAAAAGTCAAAGAAAAAAATAATAAAAATTACAGCTTTCCTGGTGATGGCAGTTATGGAATGGATGGCATAATGCCTGGGAATGCAGGGCATTTAGTTATGGCTTGGACATTTCTTAAAGAATTTGGTTATTCTGGAGATATCGGCACAATTACAATTGACTTTGTTAAAAACTCTGCACAAACAACAGCAGGGCAAAAAATAGTATCCTATAAAAGTGGCGTTGTTAAAGTGGAAAGCTTGCGCTATCCTTTTTGTTTTAGTGGTACAGATACATCTAATTTCATTCATGAATTTATTTCATTTAATGAAGATTTGAATCGCTATATGCTTGTTGTCAAAGATGCACCTATTAGCACAAAAATTACTTGGGGGGATCACTCCAAAGTTTACGACTCTGCGACTCTTGCGAAAGGGATAAATTTAGCTGCCGAATTTAGATTAAACCCTTTTTTCCATCCATTTAATAAGCTTTTGGATTCAATAAAACGCCGAGACGAAGCCTATGACTCTCTTGAAAATGTTCATAAAAATGGAGAGCCAGATGTATGGAAGCCTAAGTTTGAAGCAATGCTAAAAGATAGTCTTGCTAAGTCCGTTCCTAAGCCTGTCATACACGAAATTAAAATTGAACCTGCAAATTAACTGCTTTGCGAAAATGTGTATTACCTACGCAGTACCGCTCACATTGATTGGTGAAAAATATTAGAGACGGTACTTTGTAAAAAATTTTAGTTGATGGTTGAATTTTCAGGTGCAAAATGGTTGTGGGGTCAAAGGGTTGGTTTCCATTAGCAGAAAAGCAAATCGTCATCAATTGATTTAACAATAAAGAGCTCCCAGTGGTGAGAAAATTTCGGAAGAAGTGCATGTTTTGCACAAGTTTGGAAAAGTATTTACACAGTGGAGGAGCGAGCACCTCGAGTACACAGAGAAGAGTCGATTTTAAAAATCAAATGCTAAAAAATGATGCAAATATTGTAGGGGAGATTCGTGAATCACCCCATATGCACTAACTTAAGCTTTTAGTGCGTAACCAGACTGGCGAAATGTCGCACCACCCCTGTCTGGTAGAGAAGGCAAAAGATAGCAAGGAATTGGCCAAAACGATTACTTTTTCAAAAAAAGAGCGACTATAAATCAACTCTTTTTTCTCCGTGTCAACTCTACCAGACCGCGGAGGGTCTGGTTACGCAAAAGAACGAGATAAGTAGTTGGCGGAAACCCTTAAGTTGGTGCATATGGGGAGATTCGTGAATCACCCCTACAACACGAATCAGAAGAAAAAAACAAACCACAGAAAAACCTGAATTACACTGAAAAATAAAAATACCTGATAAATTTAATTCTAATTAAAAATTAAATTGTTGGTGATATAATCATCAAATAAAAAAATAGGTGAAGTAAAATTATGACTTATTACAGTGACAAAATTACATTATATGCCGTTGGCTATTGGTATGATAAGATTTTTAAAGATAAAATGGACCCCAAAATTATTTTAGACTATAATTGGAATCCAAATCAAAAGATTAAACTATTAAATTATCTATTAAGTTCTCATAGTCTTGGACCTGATTTAGGTTATGATTGGTGTCGTGTTACTGGTAAAAGTAAAGAGTTAAAATTAATCAGAGATGAATTGACAGACGGTGTTTTTATTTGGCCAGCTAGTTTAGTTCATTATTTAGAAAAATATAATATAGAGTTGCCTGATTATTTTATAAAAAATATTGAATCAAGAAACTACTGTTATGATATTAAAAAAATAAATGAAATTAAAGATAGATTTGAAAATTTATGGGATTCACCACATGGCCCTAATCAAATCAATTATGATTCCAGTGAATGGGATAAATGGGCAAAAGAAAAAATGAAAATAGCAAATGAAAGTGGTAATATTATTGAAAAGAATCAAGTTTGGCCTATATAGTCCAATTCAGTCAAAAAATTCCCGTTAGGTCATTTAAATAAGCACTGAGTTTTTTTAAAAATAATTTAAGTGACGGTATATTGTAAAAAATTTTAGTTGACGGTTGAATTTTCAGGTGTGAAATGGTTGCGAGTGGTCGATTTTTGAGATTGTGGGAGTTCGGTTATGGCTAGGCAGGCGAGGGTTTTTATGGATGATGGTGAGTAGGTGTATCAAGTCGAAAGCTATTTGTATTTATAAATTCGTTAGAATGAATATCAAAAAATATTACACAATATTGTGAATTTCGGTAAAAACTTTGAATTTAGCTAGAAGAATTTTACAATTTGGTATTATTTTTGTTTTAAAAGTTGTGATGTCTGGATTATATCCTGATTTTGGTGGATTTTCCTGATTTAAGAGTACTAATACTTAATCCTGAATTTAAAACTTGGCCTGAATTGGTAATACCATGCGAGCAATAAAAGATAATAAGGTTAGTATTATTCGTGTATTATTGTTGATGATTTTGACTACGGCGTTGTTTGCTAATTGTTTTGCTGAAGATGAGGAAGATGATAATGAGACCTTGTTTTATCAATTTGTAGTTCATAACAAGAGTGAAAATGAAAAATATAGTTTAAAGTCAATTTGTTTAGTGTCTAGGCAAAGAGGTATAACGAAAGTTTACCGTTCAAATGAATTGATTTACACGGTTAATGAATTCACCCAAAACTCTTGGCTTTCAAATGATGGGCAAATATTAGTGCTATATACAAAAGATTTTAATAAACCACTTACGGAAGAGGTGTTAGCCAATTTTAAATTGATTTCAATTTATAAATCTGGTAAGCTGGTCAGAACTTTTAAATTGAAAGATTTATTTGCTATGAATAGCAATGTAAAGATTGTTGGTGTTGCGGTGAATTGGCTGGTAAGCAATTCGGATCCAACAAAACTTCAAGGTGATAAATCAATTCAGATTTCTGAAAATCAAATTGTTTTTTCAACTACAAATGGCTATGATTGGTATATTGACCCTGATTCAGGTAAAATTACAAAAAAAATATTTAATTCGAAAATCATAAATAATATTAATATCAACGATGACAAGATTGATAAAAATAAAGATAAAAAGGCTCTAGAAGATTTTAAGCAAATAGTTTTAGCAGATTCAAAATATGAATTTTCTGAATTTAAACGAACTGTTGAAGGTTACAAAGAGGATCAATATTTTTTCGAGTGCCATATTCAGTATTTTATTGACAATCACCACATCTCAATATCAGTAAAGAATTCTGAGTTAGAAAATTTATCAGCAAGTTTGACCTTGATCAAAGATGTTATTAAAGCTTTCACAACAAACAACCCTGCAAAAGTTAGCTATAGTATAGATTGTTATATTACGGATTTAGAAAATTATAATTTCTCAGGTATATCAAAAGAAAATGCAAATAGTGCTGACGAAGCTCATGAGTTTTTAAACAATAGTTTTATGGTGAGAGAAAGCCGTGAGGGTGAGTATTTGGATATACCGTATTTAGTTAAGTTTTCTATTAATGAGCCGTATGAGTTTACAAAGATTAGATTAAAATAGTTTGAACTAAGCAAATACATTAATTTACTGGAGACAGAATGAAACTTCGTATTATGTTAACAATATTATTGATAAGTTTGTTTTCGATGAGCTTAAACGCAGATATTTTGTATGACAATGAAGCAAATAAGTTTAAAAGTCAAAATGGCAAATATGAGGCAATTTCAATCCCCTTTTATCGTCAAGGAAATGAAGGAATTACCATTGTGAAAGAACAAGATAAAATTCATTACCAAATAAATGGGTATTTTGAAAATGGAATAATTTCCAACAATGGCGAGAGTCTTATTTTGTATGTAACTAAAATACCGAGGGAAAACGATCCTGAATATTTATTGGATACAATTCTGCTTTCTGTTTACAAAAAAGGTGTTTTGCTAAAAAGTTTTAAAGTATTAGATTTCTTTGCCTTTATAAGTGAGTTATCGGCGAGTTCTTTATACTACTGGTGGCTTTATGAAACTGATGGTGGGAAGACGGAGTCTTCCATTGAGGTTGTTGGGTCTAGATTAAAGGTAAAGACCGACAATGGGTTAAGTTGGGTAATTGATTTAAGTTCTGGAGATTTGATTTCTCGAAGGTATCGTGCCCTAAACAAATTTGTTACAAGACAGGTTAAAAGTAAAAAATTTATAAGTACGATACAGTCAATTGATAATTTTGAAATTGTTTCGATGAGTGAATTTGGTGTAGGTGAAGGTGTTTTGGAAAAAATTGTTTATCATGGTACATTACGATTAAAATTTAGTAATAACATATTTACGGTTGATGTATACACCGAAGATGTATCGGCGTTTAAAGAAAAATTTAGTTTGTTAGTGAAAGCAATAAAGCAATATACTAAACAAAATAAATCAAAGGAAGTTAATTTTAAAATTTACTGTTTTTTTTATGACAAAGGAAATATGAAGCTAGTATCAGGTTTTAATCCAGGCGATACACCTAATAACGAAGAAGCTATTGAAATAATGAATCAGACTTTTTTAATTCGAAAAGATTCTGGTTCATTATTTTTAGAAACCCCTGTTTTAATCAGCTACAAATTTAAGGGAGATGCTGTTTCGTTTGAAGTTGTAAGCCGTTGAAATTTTTAAAAGTGATTTTTCTAGATGCCGTGAAACTTTTTGGCTATTTGAATATCTTCTTCAATTTGATTTTTTAAGTCATCAATACCATTAAATTTTTTTTCGGGGCGAATGAATTTAAAAAAAATAATTTCTAATCTTTCACCATGTAAAGAAAGATCTTCATTGAGGATATGAGTTTCGATTGATAGGCTATTATGATCGGAAAAAGTTGGGTTAAAGCCAATATTTGTAATTGAGAATTTGGTTTTGTTCTTATAGATAGTTTTAGTAATGTACACCCCTTGGGTTGGTAAAATATCAGTTTCTGGAATAATATTCGCAGTAGGGAAGCCCAATAACTTTCCTCTGCCATGGGCTTTTTGAACGATACCAGAAAGGCTATATTCTCTTCCTAATAGTTGATTTACACCTTCCATGTTTTTTTCTAATAGATAATTACGAATTCGAGTGGTGCTGACGGGTGCATTGGTAAACAAAAATGGTTCAACAATAGTTAGAGAAATGTTTAAAGGCTGTACAATTTCTTTTAGAAAATGTACATTGCCTTGCCTGTTTTTGCCAAAACAAAAATCTTCTCCAGTTACTATGGCTTGACAATTTAGCGAATGAATTAATATTTTATGGATAAAATCTATCGGAGATAGTTGTGAAACAGTATCATCAAAATAAATGACAAAGATTCTTTGAATACCAAATTTTTCAATGAGTTCGATGCGGTGCTCATAAGAAAAAATTGTTGCCCCTGATTTGGTTGAATTCAAAGTTTTTCTTGGGTGAAACTTAAATGTCAGTAGAGCTGGGATAGTTTGATTTTCTTTTGCAATTTCTATTGTTTTTTGCATTAATTTTTGATGACCTAAATGAATAGCATCGAAAGAACCAATCGTAATAGTAATCTTATCTTTTGATTGGTAGTTTGTAATTTCATCTAAAGTTTTGAATTCAATTAATTGAAAGCTCATAGGATGCGCCATATTATTAATAACATGTTTTTTTTAAGCCTCGCCTGCTAATTCTTTACTTCTTTTAATGGCCGCATTCACTGCTTGTTCGATGATTTTTCCCGTGTTGTTTGTTATAAAAGAATTGATTGCCGCTTCTGTGGTGCCTTTAGGGGAAGTGACTTTTTTTCTAAGACTTTCTGCTGATTCGTCACTCTCTAGTAAGAGCTTACCAGCCCCAAATAAAGTTTTAATAGCCAAGGTTTTTGATTCTTCGGGGGAAAGCCCACCTAAAATACCAGCTTTAATAAGTTCCTCTGTAAAATAAAAAAAATAGGCTGGTCCGCTACCGCTAATGGCTGTCACAGCGTGCATTTTTTCTTCTGGTAGTTCAATTAGCTCTCCGGAGTTGTTAAAAATGTCAAAAACCATTTTCTTTTCAACGGGTGAAAAATTTGGTTCAAAAGAGATTCCGCCGCAACCAGCAAGGGCTAAAAATGGAGTATTTGGCATTACGCGAACTACTTTTGCGTTTGGGCATATTTTTTTAATGGTTTTACTATTGATACCTGCGGCAATGCTAATTAGTATTTGATTAGTTGTGTAACCCGAAATTTCGGACAACAATTCATTGAAAACTTGTGGCTTAACTGCCAAAATGACTGCTTTTGGTAGAGCATTAAAAATCTCAACATTCTCGCTAATTACATGAACAGATTCGAATTTTTGTTTTAGATAATCGCGACGATTTGCATTTGGTTCAGAGACAATTATTTTAGTAGAGTTTGATTTATCTTGCAAAAGCCCCGCAATGATAGCTTCTGCCATGTTTCCGCCGCCGATGATACCAATTGTCATTTGCCTTGCTCCTTAAAAAATGAACTACCGATTCTTATGATTGTAGCGCCTTCTTGTAATGCTAACATAAAATCATCTGACATTCCCATAGAAAGCTCTTTAAATTCAGGATAAGCGTCTTTTTTTATTGAATCTCTTAATTCCCTTAGTTTTGAGAAGGTATTTCGAATCGTAAATTCATCATTCGTTTGTGGGGCCATCGTCATTAACCCGTGAATTCGAATATTTTGAAAATTGAGATAGGTTTTAAAACTTTGATGAATTTCGGCTTCAGAAAAACCACCTTTTTGTGGTTCTTTGGCAATGTTTACCTGTAAAAGAATATCGATTTTTTTTAAAATTTTTAACCCATAGGCGTTAAGTTTAGTTATGACGGAGTTGCTTGCTACTGAGTGTATTAAATGCGCATGATCTGCAATTTCAGGGATTTTTCTTGATTGAATATTGCCAATAAAATGCCAATGAAAATTAGAACTTTGAAATTGATTTGATTTTTCTATTAAGGCTTCAATTCTGTTTTCTCCAAAGGAATTAAAACCTAATTTGGCTAGAGATTGTATTTCAGTTGTTCCAACTGATTTGGTTACAGGCAGTACTTTTATGGCGTTAATATCAAAATTTGATTGTTGGATTCGATTTTTAATGTTGAGCCAATTCTTTGAGATGATGTCAAATTGAGTCATAATTTGTGTTGGGATATTTTTAGGTTTAATTTTGTATGAAGTCGAGAATATAAAACAACAGTATTGCCTAAATAATCGTGAAGTGATTTCTTTTTTTGTGTAACGGAAATTGAAATATTAGAAACCAAGATTAAATATATATTAGGAGAAAACTTTGGTATTATATTACGCCCTAATGCTTGAAATATATTTATTTTGGAGAGATTCTTATCGGAAAATACTCTTAAACCCAAACAGAATTTGCCTAAGGTGCAGCCAAAAAAATATTCTGAAAGCGTTCCGTATATTAAGCTGATGATATAACTTGCAATTAGAAAGGGGTATTGTTTACTAGCGTAAATTTGTTGATTTTCCATTGACAAAGAATTTAGCATTTCGAGAAAAATGTTTGTTTGGAATGGTACAAAATAAGAAAAAATGAGTGAGATTTGCAGAATTGTTAAAAGATCAATGCAAAAAGCTATACCACGGTGAAGTGTTGGTCCAAAGAATAATGCGTTAGCAGGAATCGTTAGTTTTGCTAAACGCCCTTCCCATGCTTTTGCAATCTTATAGGATAATAAACACAGGATAGCAATAACAAATGTAAATACACCAATATTTGTTAAAAACAAAGCCTTGATTTTTTGTTGGTATTCAGATATTAGGTTTGTTGGAAATTCTTTTTTGTCAGAATTAATGTAAATGATGTTTTCACCAATTGCGCCATAAATAAAACCCTTAATCTCTTGATTTATAATGATTGGCATCAAGGCCATATATTTAATAGGTGCGTTGAATTCAGGGTAATTGCCAAAGTCGGTTTTAATGCTAGTGATATTTTGTGTTTCAAGATTTTTTAATTCATAGTGTATTAATTCAGAATTGATATTAAAACCAGAAAGGAATATTTTTTCAGCGTTTGACCAAATACTCGTATGAGTTAAGTTTGAAAATGGCAATTCTACAATTTTATTAGATTCATTTGCAAGGTTAAAACAGTAAAGAGTTTTGTTTTTCGACCATAAAATAAATTGGCCTAATTCATTTGCAATGTATTTACAGTCACTTTCTGGCATTTTGAGTTTATCGTAATCAATTTTTCTGTGAATTTGCCATTCATTGTTTACTAAAAGCCAAAAATTTAAATTGAAATCAGAAATAGTGAGGGCGACAAGTGAATTATCAAGAGAAAAAATGGAAGCTATAAAATTACCTTTTGGTGTTGGTAGAAAACTTTGTCGCTCAAGCCCGTCAGGTTTAAGTATATAGGTTGCAATTGCCTGCGAGGTTGCAATATAATGAAGATCATTTATTAATACTACGCCAATATAATTTTTAGGTAAAACAAAATTTGATTTGAACATTTCGTTTTTAGAGGGGTTAAACTCAAAAACGGCTGCATCTTTAGTTGTAGAGTTTCCTGAAGGGGGGTCTTGCAAATTTTTTAATTGTATTGGAAAAGGAACTAAAATTTTACCGTTTAAGTTTAGTTGTTGAATTCCAACTTTTGTCGGAGTTTCCGTATTTCTTTGGTTTTGTTCTATATCCCCGCAACTTACTAATAACAAGCATGCAATAAATTTGGCAATAAACCATTTGGCCGAAGTAAGTTTCATTTCGAAATCTATTTTTTATTTCTATGATCTAAAACAATTTGTTTTAGATAGGGTGGTGGTGTTAATAACAAAAACTCATCGTTTTTTAGTTCTTTTCTTTTGAGGTGTTCTTCTATCCAATCAAAGATTGGGTTTTCGCTTGGGAAGAGCATTTTGGAAGCACTTAGAAAAATATAGGCATCAGCATATACTTCAGTGCGCCTGCTTAATTCGCCTATCAAGTAAATGATAGCCGTTTTATTATTGCCGTAGTCTAGATTTTGTTCTAAGGCATCTTTCATAGAACTAATTGCTTTTAGGCTACATTCTTTTTCTAAATCGATATATTCATTTAAATCTTTAATAATTTTAACGGCATCATTTAATTCTTTAAATTTTTGGCAAATCTCGCTGGCTTTGGCCAAATGATTTTTGCTTTCTGAATAATAGCCTAATCTATTAAAGCATTGAGCGATTAAAATATGTAAAGCCATTCTTTCTTTCGATTCAGGCTTATAATTTTCTAATGCATTTAGATAATAATTTAAATAAAAGGCAGAAAGATGAGGTAATTGTTTTTCTTTTTCATTAATTTTGATGCTCGACTCTACCTTTTTGGATATTTCTAAAAAAGCCGAATTTAAACTGGTGCAAGAAGGGGCAATGGCAATTGTGTTTCTTGCGGCATAAACAGCTTTCATATAAAAAGAGGCTTTCCATTTTTCATCCAAGTCATTTCGATGGTCAACTAAAGCAACAAAATTTTTAATTTTGATGGAAGTTGGAATTATTTTTTGATTTAATGGTTTGTTTTTTAAGTCTTTTAGAAGATTACCAAACTCTTCTTTTATCTTGGCATGTAAAGCATCGGTTAAAAATTTTTTTGTAAATTCTTTATCTTCATCTTCAATCGGCAGACTAAAAATTTTACGATAAGTAGTATAACCACATAAAGAACAGCACCATAAGTCAAGGTTGTTTGGGCTGTCACCAATAAAATGTTCGCAAAAGTCATAATCTAATGCGCTGCGTTGTGAGGTAAGGGTAATGACTGGGATGTTTTTACCATTACAAGAAGGGCAAACTACTTTTGATTCGGTTTCTTGACTAATTGGTTTGCGACCAGGAGTCGAAATTTTCTGAAAATTATTTTTTTCGCCTGTCCAATCAAAAGCACCTAAACCAGAATCGATAATAACTTTTGTTTCGCCTGCTTTTTTTGGAGTTTTTTTCTTATCCTCAGTTTCATCACCAAGAAGTTGAGAATTCATAATAAGCAGGCAAATGATAAGCCCAAAAATACAGCTAAGAGGTTTTTTTGAGCAATTCATTGGTATTAAGCAGATTGAATAGCGTTAATGTTTCTCATTAATCGACTTTTGATTCTGCTAGCTTTTTTCTTGTCGATTAAATTCTTTTGACCAGCTTTATCTGTCAACACTTGTGCTTCTAAAAACAATTGTTTGGCACTTGCTAAATCTTTCTTTTCAACAGCTTCGTCTACTTTTTTGATAGCTGTTTTCAAGCCTGAGCGTAAACTCGTATTGATAGAGTTTTTCTTAATGTTTTGTCTCCAGCTTTTCCATTGTGCTTTGTGATGTGGCATCCTACATTTCTCCGTTGTAATTAATTTTTAATTTTTTCTTTTAATGCATCTACACGCTTAGATACATCTCTATAGCTGATATCTTCCACTATAATGGATTGAAAGGTTTGTTTCGATTCATCTAGTTTCCCCAATTTTTCCAGTGCATCAGCCTTACTGTACAGGGTGTCTTTTTTTCTATTGTCAAAACCTGCAAGAGCTTTTAAGGCCTCATTAAATTGATCAACACCTAAATCGCAATCTCCACTATTTACGAATAATTTGCCTAGGTAAATGAGTGAGTCGGTGCGATAGGTAGGCTCTTTGCATGTAATTTGAAATAGACGAATAGCGTCGTTGGATTTCTTTTTATCTTGAAAATATAGTTTAGCCAATTCAAATTTGTAAGAATTGACCGTCGGTTGTGTTTCCACTCTTTTTTCAAATTCAACAACCGAAAATCTGTATTTTTCAATTTCAAGTTTATGTATGGCTTCTTTAAGGGCAGCGTTTGTAGGGTCGGCTTCTAATTTTTCTTTGGCTTTTTGTATATTCCAGATAATGTCGTTTATATCGATATTTCCAATTTTGATTTGAATCAAGGTATTTGCTGGGTTTAGCGCAAGTGCTTTGGCGTAAGCTTCTTTAGCTTCTTTGTTCTTTCTCAAACGAGCTAAAACATCACCAAGCTTCTCAAAAGTTTTAGGGTTTTTGGGATCTTCCTGTGTTTTTTGTATTAACTGCTTAACGGCATGTTCTGCGTCTTTATCAGTGTGAATTAATTGCTCTTCTTTTTCGCGTTCTTCTGTTTCTTCTTTGCTTACTAGACCTTCGGTGAATGATTTCTCAAATGGCAATTGAGCTAGTGCGGCATCTAGTCTTCTTGCTAAATCTTGTAGATCTCTATTTCGAGGGTCTAAATCTCGCATCATATTGGCATATTGAGTGGCTTTTTTAAGGTTTTCTCGACCACCTTTGTCTTCATACATTTTTGCTAAATGTCGTAATGGCTCAACAGATTTTGGGTCTGAATGGCTTGCGGACTCTAGCATAAAAGCTGCTGCGTCGAAATTTTTTAATTCAATTGCTGATAATGCTTGTTTGATCAATAATTTAGTGTTATTAGGATCTACACATAAAATTTCATCAATTAACGCGATGACTTTTTCATGATTTTTACCAGCTAAATTTAACTTTACATTTAAAGAGGCTGTTTTAATTTGAAAAGGTACCTTACCCTTGTTTTCTTCTAAAATCTTTAAGTTTACTGCGCGCAAATTCTTGCGAACTTCCACATCTTTGGCATCCATAGATAAAATTTGTAGAAAAATTTTCTGAGCCAAAACAAAGTTCTGGCTTTTAATGCATTTTTCTGCTTTTTGTTTTAAAGGAGCTGTATCCATAATGCTTTCTTAGATTCTTATAAAAATGGCCTGCCAATATACATTATATGGATAAAAAGTCAACGAGGCTTTCCTTTGACTTAATCCTAAATTTACCATGCAGTAGTAGTTTATCTTTAAATATAATAAAATACAACAAATAGCAAGTACGATATAGGAGCTGAAGCGATTAAGGAGTCGGTTAGATCAAAAAAACCGCCGAATCCAGGCAGGTAGGTCCCTGAGTCTTTCATGTTGGCGCAGCGTTTAAATACGGATTCAATTAAATCTGATAATTGCCCCACATATGCCATTAGAAGGCCATAGGCAATAGGTTTCCAAAATTGATTAAAAATGTGCCAACAATATTGGTTTAATAAAAAGGCTAGCAGAGTGGCTGAGAGTACCCCACCAATAAGTCCTTCAATACTTTTACCGGGGCTAATACGAGGTATCCATTTATGTTTGCCAAAAGCCACGCCGATCATAAAAGCACCAATATCAGTCATTTTGATAACTAATATAGAAAACCCCAGCAAATGAATTCCTTTGATGTTGCCCGAAATTTTTTGCGAGAGTATAGGGTCGTGTTCCAACCAAGCGATTTGCATTAAAAAGCTACCCAGTAACCCAACATACAAAATGCCTGACAAAGTAGATGCTATGCCTTCAAACGCTTTTTCGCAAACGGGTTTTTTAGCCTGAAGAGCAAAACATACTAGAGTCGCAAAAACCATAAGCCAAAGTTGTAGATGAAAAGAAGAAATATGGATTTGATTAAGTGTTAAAATTTCTTCAATAGGCCTCGCCACAAAAATAAGTACTGTAAATAGAATGCCCGTTTTCAGGAAAGGCAGTTGATTACTTCTAATTGCCATTTGATAGTATTCGTAGACGATAAAACCGCTTAAAATTGCAGCAGCAAATGATATGCTCCACGGGAATTTAAATTGCGTCAAATCTAGGTAAATAATCAATGCCAATAGAGATAGAAATATACAACTGGTTTGAACTCTTTTGGGAAGCGATTTGTATTTTTCTCGAGTCGTTTTTTGGTTTTGGGAATTATTATCAGAGGTCGACATAAAATTATTGATTTACTAAACCCCCAAATCGTCTTTTTCTTAATTGATACACGGCAATTGCCTTCATAAATTCTTCTTTTGAAAAATCAGGAAAAAATACTTCCGTGATTACCAATTCGGAATAAGAGATTTGCCAAAGTAAAAAATTGGAAACGCGCATTTCGCCAGCAGTTCGTATTAATAATTCTGGGTCAGGTAAAGTTGGGTCGTATAAATTTTGGTTTATATCATTTTCAGTAATAGGTAGTTTTTGTGAGCCATTTTTAACATTTTCAATGATTTTGTTTACAGCGTCAGTTAATTCTAACCTCGAACCATAATTTAAGGCTAAAGTCAATACAATGCCATTATTTTGTTTGGTTTCTTCGATAGATGATTTTAATTTATTTCGAGCTTTTTCTGGAAGTTCACTGATGCGACCAATGGTGTTTAATCTGACATTATTTTTCTTTAAATCAGGGAGTTCTTTATCCAAAAATCGGATTAATAAATCCATTAAAAAATCAACTTCTTCTTTGGGGCGTGACCAATTTTCGGTAGAAAATGCATAAAGCGTTAAATAAGAAACGCCGATTTCTTGGCATTGTTCAACAATTTCTCGAATTCGATTACCACCTGTTTCATGGCCATTTGAACGAATTAGGCCATTTCGAAGTGCCCAGCGACCATTGCCATCCATAATGATGGCAACATGATTTGGAATTTTTGAAATTGCGTTCATTTTTTATCTGAATAATGTTTTGTTTCTTTCTGGATGTACAGATATTGTGTCAATTCTAACACCCAATCGTTTTTCTATTTCTAGCATATATTTTTGTGCATTCACAGGTAAATCTTCAAACTTTTTGCAATTAGTGATATCTTCTGTAAAGCCTGGCATTTCTTCATAGACTGGTTTCACTCGAGCCAAATCAGTTTCTAATGCAGGCATGTGATAGATCTTTTTACCATCTAGTTCATAGGCTGATGCAAACTTAATTGTTTTTTCACCAGATAATACATCCAGTTTGGTAATTGCAATGCTATTAATACCGGATGAGCGAATGGCATGTTTAAGGCCAATAATATCCAACCACCCGCAACGGCGCTTACGACCAGTTGTGGCACCAAATTCATGTCCATTTTTTTGAATGCGTTCGCCTGTTTCTGTTAAATCTTCAGTAGGGAAGGGGCCAGAACCAACACGCGTAGTATAAGCTTTCACAACTCCGATTACTTTTTGTATGCGGTGTGGGCCAATACCAACACCTGTAGCGATACCACCTGCGATTGTGTGCGATGAAGTGACATACGGGTAGGTACCCATTTCGATATCGAGTAGACTGCCTTGAGCTCCTTCAAATAAAACTTCCTTGCCCTTTTCAATTGCCTCATCAATGTAAATGGAAGTATCGGTAACCATGCTTCTGATTTTGTCTGCGTAACCATTATAAGTTTCAAAAATATCGATGAAATTAATCGGTTGGCCCCCATATACACCTTTAATGATTTGGTTAACTCGCTCTACATTTTGTTTTAATTTTTCTTCAAATATTTTTTGATTCAATAACTCGGCTACGCGAATTCCTTTACGCGAATATTTGTCTGTGTAGCAAGGGCCAATTCCGCGACCAGTTGTTCCAATTTTATTTGCACCTAATGCTTCTTCTGATAATTTATCTAAGACTTTATGGTAGGGCAATACTAAGTGTGCGCGATCACTGATTAGCAGGCTTTTTGTTACATCGCCACAACGAGACTTTAATTCATCGATTTCTTTTAATAGACTTTCAAGATCAATCACCACCCCTTGAGCAATCACTGAGATTTTGGATGGGTGTAAAATGCCGCTTGGTAGTAAATGTAAAACAAACTTTTCATCTTTGACAATTACAGTGTGACCAGCATTGGCACCGCCTTGAAAACGAACGACAATGTCAGCTTTTTCTGTTAATAAGTCTACATATTTACCTTTACCTTCGTCTCCCCATTGAGCGCCAATTATTGAAGTCGTCGTCATATATTTACTAACCCTTTCGAATTTTAATGATTTAAAGTACTCAAAAACGCGGAAATTATAGCCTTTCCCAATTTTATATACAGTATTTAATCAGATTAGGCAGTAATTTTAAAGGGAAGGAATTCAAACATTTTCTTGAGAAGGCAAACACTTTACAATATGAATACATTAAAATGTTAAGTTCTGAATTAATGTTTATTTCGTCAGTCGAAGAGCCATTCTATTTCTAAAAATCCAATAGCTACATTGGTTCAGTCTAATTGTTTTCTGCAATTTTAGCTCAAAATTAGGGCAATACTCTTTCTAAAAATTCAGGGAATTCTTCAAGAGTTTCAACCACCATTTCTGGTTTTTTCTTTAGAATTTCTTCACGCGGGCTAAACCCAGTGAATGTGATTAGGGAAGGAAGCCCATTTGTTTTAGCGCATTCAATATCTTTGATGGTATCTCCGACAACCCAAATTTTGTCTTTGGGTGGCAATTCAAAGCCTTTTTCTAAAATTCTTTTTATAGCTAATGGAGGCAATAAATTGCGGTCGGCATGGTCGCAACCAAAGGCACCTTCATGAAAGTAATGATCAATATTGAAGTGTGATAGTTTTAGTTTAGCACCTTCATGGTAATTGCCAGTCACTAGGCCTAGGTAGATATCATCGCGCGTTTGGCAATGGTCCAAAAAAGATTTTACTCCTGGTAAAATTTCTTGGCCTTCACGGTTTTCAATTAAAAATTTTTGTAAAAGACTTAAATATTTAGCCCTAAAAATGGGTTCCAAAATGGCATTGTTTTTGTCAATTTGATTTAATTGCATTGCTTTTTCATAAACACCTAAATCAGTGCTTCCTGCAAAGGATATTCCTGCCATACCGTCTTTAATTTTAAAAAGTTCCTCAAAGGCGGTTTCCATAGCATTTTTGCCTGCACCGCCAGATTTAATTAGAGTTCCGTCTATATCAAACAATAAGACTAAATTAAGTTTTTTCATAATCTGAACATCTTTAAAATTATTTTGAAATGAGAATGATAGCGATTGAGCTTATAATTGCATTTGATAAAATAGTTGCCTAGTAAAAAAGGAGAATTTAGATGATATTACGAGAATCATTTCCCGTTGGGCCGCTTCAATGCAACTGTACCATAGTCGCCTGCGATGAATCTAAAGAGGCGATTGTGATTGACCCAGGCGGCCAAGCTAAAAAGATTTTAGATATGGCAAAATCTCTTGATGTGCATATTACCAAGATTATTCATACCCATGCACATTTTGATCATATTGGAGCTACGCGCGCAGTGCACGATTCAACAAAAGCCATTCGTTATCTGCATGAAGGTGATTTGTTTTTGTATGAAAATGTAAAAATGCAAGTTTCATTATTTGGTATAACTGCCGAGGAACCGGGTGGCTTAGAAAAATATTTAAATGATGGTCAGGAGCTTACTGTTGGTAATTCGGTTTGCAAAACAATTCATACACCTGGGCATACGCCTGGCAGTTGTTGTTTTCATTTTAAAGATATTTCGTTTTTGGCTTCTGGAGATACGCTTTTTCGCGATGGGGTAGGGCGTACTGATTTATGGCAAGGTGATTTTTCACAACTCGAGAAATCAATTCAAAAAAAATTGTTTCATTTACCACCAGAAACGGTTGTGATGCCAGGGCATGGTGAGCAAACAACAATAGGGTATGAATTAAAAAACAACCCTTTCGTGCGACCTAGCAGGAATTAAACATGTTTGAAACAATTGATTCATTGCATTTGCCAAACCAGTCGCCATTGTACCAAGAGTTTCTAAAAAATGAAAATTGGAGGTTTGCGAATTTTGGTTATTCTTTAATCAATTTAGATGATGATTTTGAAAAGCGTTCAAGAGTATTAGAGAAAAGAGAATTTGACTATAAATTGCTTGGCTTTCAAATTGAAAAGTATATGCAACCTTTTGGTCTATCTGAAAAGACAAAAAGCAATCTGGATAAATTTCAAAAATCAAATTGTGTTTGTGTGGTTACAGGGCAGCAACCAAGTTTATTTGGTGGTCCTATATATAATTTTTATAAGGTAATAACAGCAATAAAATTAGCTAGGCAGTGGGAAGAAAAAACAAATATCCCTTGTGTGCCAGTTTTTTGGAATGCCAGTAATGATCATGATTTAGAAGAGGGGAATCGATTTTTTTATTTAGATAAGCATAGACGATTAGCAAAAACAAAAGTAGATGGTTTGCCGAATTTGCCGCTTGATAAAATTAAAGTTGGCAATGCAATTAGCCAAATGAAAGCCCAAATAGAAAAGGAAATGGGTAGAATTGATTTTCTTTCAGATGCTTGGAATATTTTCTTGCCTGATTCCAATGATACGATAGGTACTTGGCAAACGCGAATTTTGAATCATATTTTCAAAGATAAAGGTTTGTTAATTGTAGAACCACATATATTTAAACACCAATCAAAAAAAACATATTCTCACTTGTTGCCATTTGAAGATCAGTTTATCAAACAGATTCAATTGAATAGCACAGCGCTCAAAAATAAAAATTTTCATGTTCAAGTTGATGAAAAAGTATCTTCTCGATTTATGATGTACCAAGCTAATAAAGGGCGGTATCGTCTTCAAAAACAATCTGATCATTGGGTATTAGGAAATCAGAGGTGGGGGTTGTCAGAGCTTTTATCGGAAGTTGAAAAAGAAGATGTTGATGTATCGCCAGATGCTTTGCTTCGTCCGATTTGGCAAGATATGAATTTGCCAGTAGCCGCTTATGTAGCAGGGCCAGGTGAAATTGCTTATTACCATCAATTAAAAGGTTGTTATGAAATTTTTGGTATGCAAATGCCTTTAATTGTGCCGAGAATTTCGGGTTCTATATTTGAGAAAAATCATTTGAAATTTCTGGGACAATTTAAAGTACCAATTCACCATTTTTTTGAATTATATCAGTGGGGTAAAGTACCCACAATTTCATCGGAACGACCTAGCGATGCTTTGTCAGGTTTATTTCTTAAATGGGGTGAAAATGCGAAAACCCCCTCTGAAATTAAGATTTTTAAAGATTTTCAGGCAAAAGCTGAAAAAATGAATCGAAAATACTATGATAAATTAGAGGCTAGCCGTATGAATATTAATGAAACAGGCAATAAACAATTGCAAGAATGGAAGGATTTTCTTTACCCAAGGCAACAATACCAAGAAAGAATTTTTAGTGTTTTGCCATTTTATGCAAGACATGGGCCTTCTTTTTTAAATTTTTTGGATGAAGCAAAGTATGAATTTGGTAAACATTTTATGTATTCAGTGAATGATTGAAGTGATATGAACAAGAAGATTTTGGTAATATTAGCTGGTATTGGTGTTTGGTTTTTGATTGTGGCAGTGGTTGGGTTTTATTATCTAATGATTGGCACATCAAATCAGTCAGATACACAATTAAACAATAAAGAAAATCAGATAAAAGCAAATGAGAAGATTCCAAAATCGATTGTTTCAAATACAGAGCAATCTAAAAACTCAAGCATAGAAAATGATGATATAAAAACCGAACCTGCTAAAAAAGAAATATACATAGACCCAAATTCGATTTCGATAGATAAACTTGGTAAGTCGAATGATATCTTTAAAGAAATTGAAGCGGAACCTAAAAAAGAACCTGAGCAATTAAAATTAAATTCTGAAAAAAATACAGAAGCTGAAAAAAATGAAGAAATTATCGGTGGAATTAATATAAGAGGTCATGTGATTGATCTAAAGACAAATTTAGCAATAGAAGGTGTGTCGGTTGATTTTTATACTGGTGATGGCATTTTTCTTAGAAATTGCAAAACAGATAAGAATGGTTTTTTTGAAATTAAGGTAGCAAAAGCTCCAGCAATTCATGTGCGATTATATAAAGAAAAATATATTAAAGTTGTCTACAAACAATATTCAATTTCTGAATTGCAAGAACATTTGTTGTTTAAATTAGACCCTGGCTTCGTGTTAAGTGGAATAATTAGAGATAAATCTACCTCTTTACCGGTGGTAGGCGTAAATGTCGATTTATACAGAGGTAATTTAATTTTAAAGAAAGGCGATGTCTCTAATGGGGAAGGGCGATTTTCAGTAGATGCTGTTCCTTTAGGCACAGTAGAGCTGATATTCTCAAAATTAGGTTTTTCGCAAGCAAGCCAAATTGTGAATGTCGAAAATAATAATCACCCAAATCTTGAGATTTTTCTTGAAAAATCATCCTCATTAACAATCGAGGTTATCGTCGCAGGAAGTTTTGTACCTATCCCTAAAATAAAAGTTTATTTTGAAGATAATTTGGAAGCTAGAACTTATGAGCGTTCTATTTTAGGTGAAGATCAAAATAAAAATATTTTTCGAATATTGGGAATCGACAGAAAATATTCTAAACTACGGATTCATGCCGATGGCTATACTTACCCACCTGAAAAACAAATTGAAGTTAATTCTGGTCAAGAAGCAAAAGTCGTGTTTGAAGTAGATAAAGGTATCACAATAAATGGTACGGTACGAGGAGTAGATGGGAAATTTTTATCGAATGTGAACATTAATGTGTTTGAAGTTTTTGGGGGAGGACGAGCACATGGTGATGATGTGCAAAAAGGAAGTGTGATCACTGACGCAAATGGTAAATTTTCACTTTCTGGTATTTCTATTGGTAACATTGAAATTATAACGAATTCGACGGTCTATAAAAGATTTCAAAAAAAATATACAATTTCAGAGGCGAATAACCCTGAAATTGAAATTGAATTGGAAATTGAAAGCTTTTTTGATGGTACGGTAACTGATACAGACAATAAACCCGTTGCTATTTCAGAAGTTCGTTTTGTACCCATTAAAAGTGATGGTGTATATGATAATAAGCGTGATCGCCCCGTATTTGAAGGTTCAAAAGGTTTAGGTGATTTCAAAATGAGTGGGGTGCGTCCAGGTTTGTATCGGTTAAGCATTACAGCCAACGGTTATATTGCTTATATTGTGGAACGGTACGAAGTTAAGGAAGGTCAAATTACTGATTCCTATAAAATGACAAAAGGAATTTCCATTACGGGCGAATTAAAATCGGAATTAGGAGCGCCCATTGTTGATGCGGAAGTAAGAGTTTTAGTAACCATGAAAGAAAGTAATGTTAAATACAAGAGCAATTCAGATTATAATGGGTTCTTTGCAATAAATGGTTTAGAAGAAGATATTAAATACAAAATGCAAATTCAAGGTAAAGGATATCAGTTATTTGAAAAAGAAATAAATTTAAAAGAGGGTCAGAATCATTACCCTATTACACTAGTAAAAAAGATGAGTTTTTCGGGAGTTGTGGTTGATGCTAATACGCAGTTACCCATACAAAAATTTCAAATTAAAATTTATGGTAAGCTTTCTCAAAATATTGTAGATGATTCTACAGAAGACTTTAATACATCAAATGGGCAATTTTTTATTCCTGTAAATTCTGAAGTATTTAATGTGGAAATTAAAGCGAATGGTTATTCTATTTATTTTTTAAAAGATGTTAAAATTACCGACCCAGTTAAAAAGCATTTTATGGCAAAAGCGGGTAGTCTTAACATTAAACTTACTGCTGGTAAAGACCCAGCCAGTATGAAAGCCATTTTAATTTCGAGAACTAAGGATATTGAAACAGATGAAGAAAAAAGAGTTGTTAGAACAGATAGCAATGGGAATGTAATTGTGCAAAATCTAATGCCTGGTAGCTATTTCGTTCGAGTATCAAATATAGATGGTTATGCTAATAGTGATAGTCTTGTAACAATTACGGAAGAAGTTGAAACTCAATTGAAAATAGTTTTAATACCTGGGTTTTTGCTAAAAGGGCGTTTATTAAGCGAATCAACATTAATACCGATAACGAGTGGTCAGGTATTTTTAAATCATGATCAATATACAAAGTACCCTCAAAAGTCATACCTAAATGGCGATGGTTTTTTTGAAATAAAAAATGTGAGCCCCGGAAATCATAGTCTAACTGTAAATTATGGTCCAATAGCAGATGGCAAATTTTCTAAAAATTTTGTTGTCCAAATTGTAGTGCCAGAACGAGTAAATAATGGCTTGGGTGTTTATCAAATACCAGATGTTTTGGTTAAATAAATGATAAAACTATTTATCACTGGCACAGGTACAGATGTTGGTAAAACTTTTGTTTCAGCTGGTTTAAGTTGGCATATTTGTCATAACAATTCAAAATCATTTACCTATATTAAACCTGTTGCTAGTGGTGTAGGAGAATCTAATAGTGATGTTGAATTTGTGCAATCTAAGATTTCAGAGTTTTCATTCGCTAAAGCGGAAGGTTGGTATGCTTATAAAGAACCTGCTTCTCCATTTATCGCAGCGAAAGCAGAACAAAAAACGGTTCCTTATCAAGAATTATTAACTCGAATAAAAGACAAAAAACATAAAGATGAAAACTTTCTAGTCGAAGGTGCAGGTGGGGTTTTGGTGCCAATTACAAATAACAAGTTGGTTATTGATTTGATGGAAGAAATAAAATGGCCAATTCTTGTGGTTGGGCATGCGGGCTTAGGTACAGTTAATCATACTTGTTTAACCATTGAAGCTCTTAAAAATCGAAATTGTCAAATAGTAGGAGTGGTGTTGAATCAAACCAGTAAGGTTGTCTGTAATGAATTTGAATTAGCAACGGCAACGAATAAAGCTGAAATTGAAAGAATTACGGGAATTCCTGTGTTAGGGGTTATTCCTTTTCAAGAACCGAGTAATGGGGCTAATTTTGCCCTTGTTGTAAATGCCATTAATGAATTTTTTGCAAAATCTATATAAATAAAACCAAAATCAATTCATTTGCCTTCTAGATAATTTGCAAAATTAGTTCTTTTATATTTAAGTCAACATATAATTACCCTATTGAAATTTCCACTCAAAAGGTTTTAAAAATGAAAATTAAAATACTACTTTGTTTTTTGTTTAGCTTAAATATTGCAATATTTGCAGAAGATGTCACTGTTCAAAAATTAAGTGAATTTTCATCAGTATTTAGAGATATTGCCAAAAAAGTATCCCCAAGTGTTGTGTCAATTGAAGTATCAAAAACTATTGAATATCTGGAAGACCCTTACGGACTAAATCGGTTTTTTAATATTGAAACGAATCGTGGTAAACGCATTAAGAAAAAAGTGGAAGTAAGTTCGGGTTCTGGTTTCATTGCGGATGAAGAAGGGCATATTTTGACTAATTTTCATGTGATAGAAGAAGGGCAAGAAGTTAGTGTAACTTTACTAGATGGCAGAAAAATTAATGCAACTTTCATTGGTGGTGACAATGAATTAGATATTGCAGTATTAAAAATCAATTTGGCGAGAATTGAACCATGTGTATTCGGTGATTCTTCAAAAGTTGAAGTGGGGGATTGGGTGCTAGCGATAGGTAACCCATATGGTTTTTCTCATACGGTTACAGAAGGTATTATAAGCGCAAAATACCGTGAAAATAATAGCTTACAAACTTCTGCAGCCATTAACCCTGGTAACAGTGGAGGCCCTTTACTCGATTTAGATGGAAAAGTAATAGGGATCAATCGCTCTATCAAAACGACCACAGGTGCGAATATAGGAATAGGTTTTGCTATTCCTGTGAATATTGTAAAACAAGCCTTAAACGATATTGTAAAATATAAAAAAATTAAATATGGAACGATAGGAGTAACGCTTGTAGATCAAAATAATAAGTGCGTTGTTGAAAAAGTTTTTTTGGAATCACCTGCTAAGAAAGGTAAGATATTACAAGGTGATGTTGTGCTTGAATTTAATTCCATCAAAGTGAATAGTGCTAGCCAATTCAATGCCTTACTTGCAGAAAAAAGAAAAGGCGAAACCATCAATCTTAAGATGTTACGAGGCACAAATGAAATGGATCTTCCAATACCGATTATTGAAAAAGAAGAATGGGAAAAAGAAAAATCAACTGAGTTTTTAAAAAAACTAGATATTAAATTTGTGGCATTGGATGAGGCAAAAAGAATGCAATTTGGAGTGTTGGTAAATTTTGGTCTTTATGTGGGTGAATCTAAAAATAAAAAATTATCATTAAAAGAAGGAGATGTGATATTAGCCATAAATGGAATTCGTATGGAAAGCATTGCATCTTTCGTAAAAGCTGCTTCAGAAGTTGAGACCAAAAAGAATACACTAACCATATTGCGAAAACGATCTTATTGGGATGAAACTTTTGAATTAGAATAATTTGAAAAGGAATGAGAAATGTTTTACTTTAACCTTATTGCAAAGCCGTAAAGTTAATTCTTTTTGTTTTTGGCCTTATAATGTTAAGATAGTCTTATAAATACGATCAGTTAATTTTCACAATGAAAACTATTGGCTTAGGAGAAACCCATCTATCTATAAAATGTTTTGCTACTCTATTTTATAGAATTTATGATTGTAGGATATCCATTAAAAGTAATTGAGTCTGCAATTTTTTGAGATAATAAAATGAGTATCGCTGTAGATCGCTTACCTCAACATCTTAAGCAATATATTGATCAACAAAATTACGATCAATATACCCAACGCGATCATGCCGTATGGCGATATATTTTAAGACAAAATGTTAGTTACTTTGCAAGTAAAGGGTATGCCGTACCTGAATATGCACATGGTTTAAAATTAACAGGTATCCCATTAGATACAATACCGCGAATTTCTGAAATGGATGCAAGTTTGGAAAAATTTGGTTGGGGTGCTGTGCCAGTATGTGGGTTTATACCGCCAATTGCTTTTTTAGAATTTCAATCTCACGGGGTTTTGCCAATTGCCCATAATATGAGAAACATTAATCATATTGGTTACACACCAGCACCAGATATTGTTCACGAATCGGCAGGTCATGCCCCTATTTTAGTAAATGAAGTTTATGCTGATTATTTAAAGCGATATGCGGAAGTAGCCAAAAAAGCGATTAGTTCCAAAAAATATTTTCAGCAGTATGAAGCTATTCGAAAACTATCTGATCTGAAGGAATTGCCTGGTGTTTCAGCAACAGAAATCGAAAAGGCAGCACACGAGTTGCATTTATTAAAAGATGGTTCAGGCGATGTATCTGAATCCGCACAAGTCATTCGCTTGTATTGGTGGACAGCCGAATATGGGCTTTTTGGAGATATGAATGCCCCAAAGGTTTTTGGTGCAGGTTTATTATCATCGGTTGATGAAAGCCAAAATTGTCTAAGTGCGCGCGTGAAAAAAATTCCTTTTTCCATTGATTGCATTCATTATGCTTATGATATTACAGAAGCGCAACCGCAATTGTTTGTTGTCAGAAAATTTGAAGATTTACTTACTACCTTAGACGAAATGGAAAAATTACTTGCCTATAAAAGAGGGGGGATTTACGGAATCAAAAAAGCCTTAGAATCAGAAACGGTCGTAACAATCAAGTGGTTACAAGGTGCATTATTTTCAGGTATTGTTTCAAAACATGATTCAATTAATGATTCCCTTGATTTAATACAATTGACAGGCCCAATTCAAATCGGTTTTAACGATACATTGATGGAAGGTAATTTAGATATTTCAAGAGAGAATTGGGTTTTACCTATAGGCACCCCAAAGTTGATTCAATCAAATCAGGTCACTAAAAAAAGTAGTGAAATCAAGTTGGGGGATTCGCTACTATTACATTATGGGGATTCACTATCAATTGAAGGCAAAGTGACTTTAATCAAATCAAATGATTTAAAAATTGGAATGTTGAAACTTGAAAATGTTTTGATGAATTTAAAAGGAGTTAAAAGTAAACTAAATTTCTTGTTTGTTCCTTTTGGGGCAGAAATATCTTCCGTTTATGGTGGGCCATTCGATCAAAATTTGTATCAAGAATATGATGTAGGTAAAGCGTCAACCAAGCCTGTTCAAAATATAACTCATACATCCAAAGAAATAGCTTTATTTGACATGTACAAAAGAGTGTATGCCTTGGGTAATAACATGCAAGAAAATGACTTTAAGCGATTGTGCTATTTTATCGATCAGATTTTCGAAACTTACCCTAAAGAATGGTTATTATGGTTAGAAGTGTTGCAAATGCTAAGAAAAAACCAAGTAAAAAGCCCAGTGATTTCGGAGCTAATTTTTGAGTTTCAAGAACGCATCAAATCGTCTGTTAATAATATATCGCAACCAGAAATAGAGCTTCTTCAAAAAGAATTATTGTTACACGAGATTATTATTTAGAAAGGTAAGCTAATGGCATCGCCGATTAAAATAAGAAATTTTGATTATGTAGAAATATATGTTGGTTCTGCAAAAATGTATGCCTATTGGTTTGTAAGAGCTATGGGTTTTGATCTCATAGCCTATAAGGGGCCAGAAACAAATTCAAGAGATATTATTTCCTATTATTTAAAAAAGGGGGCAATTAAAATTGTTTTAACTTCTGCATTGCAGCCAAGTGCCTATGAAATTAATGCATTTGTAACGCAACATGGTAATGGTGTGAGAAGATTTGCTTTTGAAGTTGATGATGTAGAAAATGCTTTTAAATACTCTACTCGAGAAAAAGCCGTGCCAGTACAATACCCACAAAGAATGGAAGATAAATACGGTTTTGTCACTCAAGCATCGGTTGGGGTTTTTGATGATACCGAATTGTTTTTTGTGAATTATGACAATTATAAAGGTTTATTTTTGCCAGGTTATGATAAACCGATTCAAAAATTTCAACAAAATCGTCAAGAAACTCATTTACTAGCAATTGACCATTTAGTTGGTAATGTTAGAGAAAATGAAATGAACAGATGGGTTGATTATTTTATGAAAGCTCTTGATTTTAAACTTTTGCTTTCTTTTGAACCAGGCGATATTGAAACAAAATACACTTCTCTTTTATCTAAGGTCGTTGCTTCCACGAACGGTGCTATTAAAATTCCGATTAATGAGCCTTATGAAGGTATTAAAAAATCACAAATAGATGAGTACATTGAAGAGTATCGTGGCACAGGTGTTCAGCATATTGCTTTTGCAACGGATAATATTATAGAAGCAATTAGAGGAATGCGTGCTAACGGTATTGAATTTATTTCTATACCGGATACTTATTATGAGTTATTAAAGGAAAAACATAATAAACTTCCAAAAGAAAAACAAATCGACGAAAACATTGATACTCTAAAAGAGTTGGGAATACTTTGTGATTTTGAAGAAAAGGGATATTTGTTACAATTATTTACAAAGCCAGTTGGAGATAGGCCGACTTTGTTTTTTGAAGTGATTCAAAGAAAACGGGGTGCAAAAGCTTTTGGGCATGGTAATTTCCTAGCCTTGTTTGAAGCAATTGAGAGAGATCAAGCTTTACGAGGAGATTTGGTTGATCGAAAAAATCGATCTCAGATTTAGGATTTTGATTAAATTTACACAAATGATCTATGAGAGGTATATATGATTATTTATCATCGACAAGGCAATATTCCAAAAAGAAAACATATTGCTACTTTTGATCGCAATAATAAGTTAATTCGAGAAGAGCTCTTTAGTACAAAAGGTTTTTCTGGTGAATATTCAACATTATATTATTCAGAGCCACCTGTATGTTTGGTTGAAAATAATAAAATCATTATCAACAATAAACCAGAAATTTGGGGGGATGCCCCATTTGATTATCACCATTTTGATACTTTTCAATTAAAATCATCTGGTCATTTTATTGAGGCAAGAGTTCCGATGCTAACTAATAGCGATTGCACGATTGGTTTATTTAGCATCAGTAAGTCAACTTCTGTATGTTTTCAAAATGTTAGTGCCAATGAGCTAATATTTGTACATGAAGGTTCTGGTGTTATGGATTCTGTGTTTGGCCGCATTTCATTTGAAAAGGGGGATTATATCATAATACCAAAAGGTGTTTTATATAATCTAACATGCAAAAATTTGAAGAGAAACCGTTTTTTATATGTAGAAAGCAACAGCGAATTTCAAATTCCAAAATCGTATTTAAATTCTTCTGGTCAGTTATTAGAAACGGCACCTTATAGCGAAAGAGATTTTAAGTTACCTGTTTTAAAAAAAACAAAACAAAGAAAAAATAAAAAGTTTGAAGTTATCGTAAAAAGAGAAAATAATTGGTATCAACAAATTCATGAGAATGATTTAATGTCAGCAATTGGTTGGGATGGCTATTTGTATCCATTTGCAATCAATATAGAGGCGTTTTGCCCAAAAGTAGGTAAAATTCATTTGCCTCCACCTGTACATAAAATTTTTGAAAATGATTCTTTTGTCATTTGCAATTTTGTTCCGCGGTTGTTAGATTTTCATGATGGAGCTGTTACAGCACCTTATTACCATATGAATATTGATAGCGATGAAGTCTTGTATTATTTAGACGGAAATTTTTTATCACGAAAAGGCGTATCAGAAGGGTCATTGACTTTGCACCCAATGGGGCTAACCCATGGGCCGCAACCAGGTAAACAAGAAGAAAGCATTGGCAAAAAAGATACCAATGAATTAGCCGTAATGATTGATACTTTCAAACCATTGGAGATTTGCAAAAACATGGTAGATTGTAGAAAATCAGAATACACAGCTAGTTGGTTAACACCCAAAAAATCAAAAAAGAATTAAAGAAGAGGTAAGCCAATGAGACTAGCAAGTTTAAAAAACAATTCTCGAGATGGGGAATTAGTTTTTGTAGATGATGAATTGTCGAAAATTAAAAATGTGGGAAGTGACATACCTACACTACAATTTGCATTAGATCATTGGCAAAATATATACAAAACACTTACGGTTCGATATAAATTATTTTTAGCAAACAAAAGTAAAGAAGCAGATTATATTGCAGGAAATATGCACGCACCACTACCTAGAGCCTACCAATGGCTAGATGGTAGCGCGTATGTGCATCATGTTGAATTAGCGAGAAAAAGTCGTGGAGCCACCATGCCCGAAAGTTTTTGGGTGGAGCCTTTAATGTATCAGGGTGGGTCAGATACATTTTTAAGTGCTACTGATGATTTTGTATTGATTGATGAAAAATTTGGTCTTGATTTAGAAGCGGAAATAGCTGTTATCACAGATGATGTGCCGCTGGGTGTGGGTGAAAATGAAGCTTTAGATCACATTCGATTATTAGTTTTACTAAATGATTGGAGTTACCGCGAATTAATCAGCCCGGAATTAGCAAAAGGCTTTGGTTTTGTAAATAGCAAACCTTCTACTAGTTTTGCACCGATTGCATTGACACCGGATGAGTTCGGCGATCTTTGGAAAGAAGGCAAACTTAATCTGACAGTCGAAAGCAAAGTGAATGATATAAAAATTGGTGAGCCGAATGCAAGTGAAGACATGGTTTTTGGCTTTGGTAAACTTATATCTCATGCTGCCAAAACTAGAAATTTAAGCGCAGGAACGATTATAGGTTCTGGCACAATTGCCAATCGCAATTTAATAAAGGGTAGCAGTTGTTTAATGGAAAAACGCATGTTGGAAATTTTAGCCAATGGAAAAGCTTCTACGCCATATTTAAAATTTGGTGATACTGTTTCAATTGAAGTGTTTAATAACAAAAAAAGTGTTTTCGGTGCGATTCACCAAAAAGTTGTAAAGGGGTAGTGTAATGATAAAAAGTAAGACACCAAATGAATTAGACTCTAAATTTTTATATAATTTATTAGTTGGTGGGGTTTCTCCGCGACCCATTGCACTTGTTTCTACAATATCAAAAGAAGGTGTGCCTAATTTAGCCCCATTTTCATTCTTCAATGTATTTGGAATGAACCCGCCTTGTGCCGTTTTTTCACCTGTTAGGCGTGGGCGTGACGGAAGCTTAAAAGATACATTAGTCAACATCAGTGAAACAAAAGAATGTGTGATTCATGCGGTTCCTTTTAAGCTGGTGGAGCAAATTAATGTAGCATCTACAGAATTTTCGTCTGATGTTAATGAATTTGCTAAAAGTGGTTTAACGCCTATACCTTCCGATATAGTTAAACCTTTTCGAGTAAAAGAATCGCCTTTTCAAATGGAATGCAAACTGATTCAGATTGTGCCGGTAGGTGAATCAAAAGGCTCTGCCAATCTTGTAATATGTGAAATAGTGAAGCTTCATTATGATGAGGCTTTTATTAAAGGTGAATATTTTGACCCAGAATTAATGGATTTAGTTGGCCGCAATGGAGGGGAGTTTTATACGCGAGCTTCTAGCAGTGCTTTATTTCAAATTCCTAGACCGAGTAAAAGTAATTGCATAGGTTTTGATGGTCTACCAGAATTTTTAAAAAATTCGTCAGTTCTAACTGCTAATCAAATTGCTCGGTTGGCTCTAAGTGAAAAAGTGCCAACCAAAGAAGAAGTGTTAGCTTATTGGAAAATCAAAGATTTCTCTTTTGAATTAATAGATGCAGAAATAATGGATGCAGAAAATTTAAATAAATGGATTCATCAGCAAGTCATTTCAAAAGTTATCCCGACTTGGCGACAAATTGAAAAATATCTAGGCAAAATTATTTTACAAGACTCTACTATGGGATGGATGCTCGTAAGTTTGTATTTAAAGCATTAAAAAGTAAATTACTCCTTAGCTTCTTCGGGGATATCCTTTTGAATGAGTCTCATCATAGTTAGTCGGCTTAGAGAGAAGATGCTTTTGAAAAAGCCCCAATAATAGCGAATTGGCCCCATTTCTTTTTTAAGTTCTTCCCATTCGCCTCGTAATTGACCATAAGCGGCTTCGAGTTTATAGGGGTCATCGTGTATTTCTTTCATCATAACTTGATGGCTGGCATATTCTTTTAATTTTTTCTTCCATGCGCTTTTGCCAAATACAAATGGGTAGTAATCAATAGTGATTTCTTTTTTATAATACAAAATTTGACCAGATCTATTTTTAATTTGTCTATATCGCATTGAATATAGATTGAAATAATGAGCGTCTAAGCCAATTTTTTGCATGCTTAAGCTACGGGCTAAATTCAAACCTTGCTCTAAACAAGAAAAATTCATTATTAATAAAAATGGTTTTTTGTCTTTTTTGATAACACTATGGGCATAACGAATTTTTTTATATAAATCAGAAAGATTTACAGAAGAGGCAAAAGCACCTTCTACATGGTGTTTTTCCGCAATTTTCAAAAAGTTTACAGCGTTTTGTTTTGCAATGTGACCATCACGAGTTTTTGCCCCTACTAGAGTAGTAGATGTTGATTGCCCACCAGTATTACCCAAAGTTTGATTCACGACAACTAAATGCAAAATGGGGTCTTGATGGTGTAGTGCATCTTCTACAGAACGAATCCCTTGCATTAACCCGCCATCACCAGAAATAGATACAACGATATCGTCTGCATTTAAATCTTCTGTAAGCCCAGAAGCAATCCCATGAGCCGTTTCAAATGCAATTCGAATATAGGGTACATTCCAAATCGAAGTTCGGTTCATTCCAGAAAAAACAGTACCGCAACCATCTTGTTCGCTTACTAAAATTTTACCTTTTTCCTTTTGCAAATAATAAAGAAAATTAAAAACATTTCTAAAAATATTTATTTGTCCACATCCTCCACAAGCCATATCGCCGCCACTAATAGGCGATTTGCCGCGCATTGCAAGGTACATGCTTTGAATTTGACTCACCATGGGGTGAAATTGAAACATTATTTGATAAAAACTTTTTTTGGTGTTATACCACCATTTTATTTTACTTAATTGCTCTTTATCATGTAAAGCCAAATCTATCTTGCTTGGTAATATTCTTTGGCGAAAGGATTCTAATGTTTCTATTGATTCGATTCCTTTTTGAGTGCTAATTTCAAGATTAATTTGTTTAGTTGCAGATAGATAAGAATAAAAACCAGAAAAAATACCCGCCATGCCTTTTGGTCGAGTTAAAATATTGGCTTCTTTTGCAACGGAAGGCATTGTCTGTAATTTGCCAATAACTTCTGCTAATTCGTTGTCATCTTTAACGCCCATATGTGCTAAAATAGCCCCATATAAAATCAAATTTGTGCGTGTAGCATTATTGAATAGCTTAATGGCAAGAGATTTTGCGGGTAAAATAATGACTTTTGTTTCTTCTGGAAGCTTATTTTTAATTGCTTCATAACGATCTGGTTCACCATCTAATATTAATGTGCCGCCCACTTTTAATTGCGGTAGCATCGCCTCGAGGTGAATATCATCTTCAAAAGAAACCAATGTATCCGTAAGTATGATATCACTATAATCTCTAATTTTATCTTCAGAATACTTGAAGCTTAAAGTTATGCCGCCACCTCTTTGTAAAGCCCCATAACCAACCATCGACAGAGCGCATTTGTTTTTAATGCTTGCAAACCCGGTTAATAGACCATTTAAAAGTAAAACCCCTTGACCACCTTTACCAACTACAACAATCTGTTGTACATTTTTTTGTGTAATAGGCACATCAAAATCGGCATCTGTTTGAGGAAGACTATTGCCTCGATTCCCTAGAAACAATACATTATCTGGCGCATTGCTTTGTAACCAAGCTCTTGCTTTGGAATGATCTTTTGTTGCAGCTAAATCCTGCAATACACGATAAATTAGTAAGAGGTAAGGTATGGTAACAGCACGCCCACCGAGACCCACTTGCACTGAAATTATTTCTGGTGAAACATTTACCGAATACAATGCTGAACGAACTTCGTTTGATAATTGAGCGCCACCTGCACGACCAGAACCATTGCTATAATCAAGAATTGCAATAGCTTTAACACCTTTTAAAGCTAAGGCCAATTCTTTAGCAGGGAAGGGGCGATATAAATTAATAGAAATTACGCCACATTTAATATTTTTAGCAATCAATTCATCTGCAACTAATTCTGCTGTGTTTAAATCAGGGTCATTTAAACTTACAATCGCTAAATCGATTTGACTTTCTTCAGGGAAACGACATATTTTTTGTATAGGGGGTGTACCCGTAATTTTGGAAAGACTCGCTGATACTTCCTCAAATTTACCATTTACATTTAATAAAATCTGATCTATCGCTTGTCTTTGTTCGCCGTATCTAGCGTCAAAATCCAAAATACCAACTGACCTTACTTCTTTTTCACTGAATACAAAAGGGTTTTTAGGGCGACCGAGAAAATCTCTTACGACTTGATCTGGTAAAAATTTCATGTTGACTTGATTGATTGTCGATAGAGTATGAGTTTCCACAAAACCTTTTATAACAAGTCGGCCTGGTACCCAAATACCATCTGATTCCATTAGTTTTAATAATAGAATTGATTTTTCATAATTATCTCGAATGCCGCGTCCAAAAATAATTATTTCGCCAGTATCCGCTGTTCTAAGAGTTGTTGTGTGGTCGGGTTTTATGGAAGTACCTGGGGCAATTGCTCTAGTTAATTCAAACATTAAAACAGGCAAATGCAGACCAGGGTTAATGTTCATATGTTCAAAAAGCTGTGCCATACTTTGTGAGCCTTGTGCCATTAAGCAGCGCTTACCTCTTACAGCCCCACCGGTTAACCAAGCGTAACCACTTTCTTCAGACAAACAGGTTCTTATCGTAAAATAATGTTCTGCATTTGGGTCTTGTTTCTTAGATTTATCTTCCAAATATTTAAGCAGGGAAGTGTTTGGGGTAATTGGAAACATGGTCGCCATATCAAATTGTGCTTGAAAGGTAAACCTTCCCATCATATCCGAGCCATTAAATAAATCTTCGGCCTGTTTTTCTTTAAAGGTTGGTATTTTTAATTCTTTGGTCGTTTGGTTGGTTTTAAAAACAATTTTTTCGACTAAATCAAAATTCTTTTGAATGGGTGGTAAAAAAATGGAAGCAACTTCCTCTGGTTCTATCGGCGCACCTTTAAAAATTTCATAATTCACAAATTCTTTTGGTACAAAATGTATGGCACCTACAGGGCAGGCTGAAGCACAAACAAAACAACCTTTACAAAAATTATAGTCCGTATCAGATTTATGAACAACTTCATGGCTATTTTCTTCTGCAAAATGAAAACCAGGAATTAAATTCAGAATCTGTTTGGTAGTTTGAATGATAAATGGAGCTTCTTTTTTTTCGATATCATAACCAATTGCATGATGCGGGCAAGCGACAACACAATGTAAACAATCTATACATTGAGTTTTTAAAGTTATGGGTACAAAACTTTTGTCTGTCCAAATTCTTTGCCCAGCCGAACCGCCTAATACCGCAGTACCATTATTTGTAAAATCTTGGTAAGTTTCCAGTGGTTTGATGCTATCGCCAATAACACCTGCTGATGCTTCTGTTATAGCAGAAAGTTCAAAACCAATTGATGCCGATGGTATTTGTTCTACGCTTGTATCGTGTTCTTTAAGATTATGATTCATATTCTTTTTAACTCAATCTTGTAGAGGGAATTTGCATCCTTAAACCTTACACTTTTTTGACGCAACGCATACCGAACATTTTTCGTTGTCACATAATATGGAATAGGGGTCTTTGGCTATTGCTTCTGCCGTTACATCTAATAAATCTTTGCCTAAAACCAAAAAGGAATCTGCATTACCAATTTTGCTTCTATTCAATTTTTCTTCAAGTTTTGTGAGTTGTAAAAGTTTAGGAAAGCCATTGCTATCACCTGGCAATTCATCGCTATTTAAAACGCGCTCTTGACCATTCTGATCGATGTAGGCAATTTCTTTGTCATACCCTGGGTAGCCAATATGCAGGTAAGGCACTTTTGCTATGGTTTCACCTACATGAATTAAGGAACAAGATTTCAAATTTGTTCCTAAATGCAAAACTTTTGCCCCAAGATCAGAAGCTTTGTGTAATGGGCTACCCAAACCAAATTGCGTTAGATTTTCGTGGCCACTTAAAATTTCAGCCGCATGCTTGCCTACTGCTGAAACACAATGTGTAGGGTTATTGCTTCTTTTTGACCTTGGCCATTTTCTAAACACTTCAGATAATAAACCTAAACGCGAAGGTTCATTTCGTAGATCTGTTTTTGGGTTTAATACTGTGAAGGTAGGGAAAACAATAGTTCCCATTTTACCAACGGCATTTAACAAAGCTTGAATGACAGCTTCAGGCCCACCATCTACATTTTCGCCAATTTTTTTCATTGAAGCATGAACAATAATGATGTCGCCTTCTTTAATTCCTATTTTTTTCATATCAACGGTTAAACTTTTTTCGTTGATAGAATCAGATAAATAATTGTTTTTGTAAAGATGATTGAATACAGAAATAGTTTTAACCGCAGGAATGCTAAACTCTAAAGCTGTATAGGCCACAATTCTTTCTTTAGAGCGTTTACCATTTGACCAAAATTGTGGGAATAATGCAGAGCCACTCCACATTCCTAAACCTCCACGCTCATTTTTTGGTATATTGCCGTAAGAAGGGGGGCCAAAATAATTGCGAATGGGGCCAGTTTCATTGTATGCTAATGGCAAAACTTCTGTTACTTGATGTAATTTATTTATGGAAAGTGCAAGTTGCTGTTTCACTTCAGTGATAAATTCTTCTCTGAAATTGGTAATATAATTTTCATTTTCTTTTTCTCGTATATTCGCTTCCCAGGTTTCTAAATACTGATCACATCGCTCTTTTAAAAATAAGGCCTCATCTTTGCCACCATTTACTATAAAATCAGACCAGGCTATACACATCTTAGTAGTTAAATTAAATAGATCCCAATCTATGATATCTAAGGTATCATTGCTAGTATGCCAATTAAAGCTACATACCCCAATTAAAAAACAAGGAATATTAATTTGGGGGTCTGTGACCATATTATCATCTAATAAAAACGGTTGAAACTCAAATTGATCTGCCTTACCTGATGCTTTTATGAATTCTTCAATCAAAACATTTACATAAGAAGGGTTTGTGTTTGGGTTTTGGATGATATCCATTTTTTTACTGCGACGACCAACTTCAGCGGTGCTATCTATATTGATACCAGCAATCACATTCTTTAATACATCCAGATTCTCATAACTATAGGGAATTGTGCCGTATAACTCAGATGTAAATAAAAAGCGTAGCCCTCGTTTTGGTTTGGTTTTGCTAAATACTCTTGCAATTTCCATCATAGTTGCACAACCCGATGCATTATCGTTAGCACCTTGTTCAAATAAATGGCCTGTAAAAAACAATTCTTCTTTTAGTTCTCCTGGTATAAATGCTTCTACGACAGGCAAAGTACCATCATAAAACTTTGTATCAACTTTAGCTTCAAATCTGACGGTTTTGCCAATTGCAATTTGATCTCGATAATAATCCACCATGTTTGGTGATAGAGAAATAGCTGGAATTTTTATATCATTGTCTGTCTGGGACCATAAAGATGGGTCGTCTGACCAAGAATTGACCCATTTTACTAAATCACCTTGAAAATCTTCTAAACGACCATGAAAAATAAAACCTAAAGCACCTTTTTCAAGTGCCGCTTTTTTTAGTGTTTGTGGAATAAATTTTGAAAGTATAAATTTACGATAAACATCTTTTGTTTCAATTTCTTCTGGTTCTTCTAAATAAACGACTTCCCCAATACTACCTTCTTTAGGGGTGGCACCTGAGCCCATCACCATGTGGGTCGAAATTTTTTGATAATCTGCGATTATTTTGCCAGTTTCTAAATCTTTCAGTTTTAAATCATAAGCATCCCATGCTTGGGGCAACAACCAATCGCTATATTTTGTTTTACCATCCGCGACAAACTCAATTTTTCGTGCGTTTACTCCCATGCCTTTAAATTCATTGACTATCCAATCTGCTGTTTGATGAAAATGAAAAAAAGAAGGCTGGTGATCTGTTTTATAAATATTGGTAATAAAATGTTTTAGTTTTTCTGCACTAAATTGTTTCGAGGCATTTTCAATTCGTTTATTCAGCAAAAGCATTTACACTTCTCCAGCGGCTGTATTCTTAACATTATATACATAGAAAAATTTACAAAAAGTAGGGTGAGATATTAAGTTTTTCTAATTTTAGTCAAGCAGAATCAAAAATTATGCCTCTTATGTTTATTTCTTAAAAATTTGATTTTGATTCATTTTTGCGAATAAAAAGCAGAACTATCATTATTTTGTGAATTAAAAATTTAAAAAACATTAAAATATTCATGTTCTAATAACTTAGATATTCAATTTATTACAATAAATTAATCAAAATTAGGTATTTTGGTTTGAAGAGCTGGCAAAATTTTGAAGTTTTAGTCATAGAATTTTATACTTTCTAAAAATTAGCACAATGCTGATTAGATTAATTGGTTTTTTTGAGAATTTTTAATTTTGTTTCTATGTATACAGAAATACAAAATATCAGAATTTTTTCTTATTTTATATTCAATTAGAAAACAATTTAGGTGAATATTTCTTTTCAATAGATTTATTAAACATAAAATACGCCATCTGATTTTTTCATCTGCTTTCTGCATCAACCCTCTCTTAAAATTAAAAGGAGTAATTTATGGTAACAACAAGGAGAAGTTTTTTTTTACTAATATTTTTGTTAACAATACTTCCAGGCATATGTATGACTCAAGATGCTTCTGGTTTGAAAGTAGTGAGTAGCAAAAACCCTGATATGTCGAGCGTAGAAACGGTAATAGCATCTATCATAAAACCAGAAATGAGTAATCAAGAAAAAGCAGAAGCGCTTTTTGACTTTTTAATATTGCGTACTTATCACCACAATACACCGGAAGAACCTATTCATTCCTATTCAACAGGCCAAAAATATTCGGTTGAAATGGCGCAATTAGAAGATGCCATAAAAATGTTGAATGTGTACGGCTATGCCTTATGTGGTTCTCATTCAAAATATCAAAATCAGTTTTATAATGCGATGGGGATGTTAGGTCGTGTAAATGGAGCTAATGGTCATACTGTGCCGGAAGTAAAATATGATGGCAAATGGCATTATTTCGATGTGGATATGATGGGTTATGTGAAAGATAATGAAGGTAAAATTTATTCACATGATGAAGTGGGCAAAAACCCTGATTTATTAATGAACAATGCATCAAAATGGAAATTTAAATTTGATGGACCAAAAAATATGTTTGGTGCATTGAAGCCAGGTGTTGCATTTTCTATGTATGGTAGAAAGGTTGGAATTCATTCGATGAACTTAGCTCTAAAAAAAGGTGAGAAGATTACAAGATTTTTTAAAGTACAATGGGCACCAAATTTTCAGTATTATGCTCCTCCATCTACTTTGAATACTGAGTACACAAAAAGATTAGTTAAAAATGCAGGTCTTTCAATTCCTGGGCCATCAAGAGATAAAACACACTACATGTTTATGGAAAAGGGTGCTTCAAGATATGGAAATTGGGAAATTTCTTATACGCCGAATTTAGAAGACCCAGAATTTGTTTCCGATCTTTTTTCAAAATCAAATATTAAACAAGCTAAAAAAGCTCCATTTATTACTTCTGACAAAGATAGCGAAGAGTCTAGCATCATTCTAAACTACTATAGCCCTTACGGTTGTGCAGGTGTTCCGGGTGATCTTTCAACAAATGACGATGATAAAAATGGTTTTGTGCTTGAAGGTGAGTTTGCAAATGATTCTGGTGAAATTTATTATTCGCTAGATGCTGGTAGATCATGGTTGGAAGCCCATAAAAGTGGTGGTGCATTTACGCTAGATTTAACACCAAAATTAGTTTGCCAATATGGTTGGTTAATAAAAATTGCATTCAAAGGTAAAGATGCTGGTTTAAAATCATTGAAAAGCAATATTAGAGGTCAATTATCTCCTGCGAGTTTACCGTTTGTTGATGGTGAAACAGAAATGACTTTTTCCAGAGATGATACAGCTTGTTTATTATTTGCACCAGATGTAAGTAAAGGTGAAGAGGAATTTAAAAAATTAACTCATAGCTTAGATACCTATTTGTCGTATGGTACAAACCCCACACAATTGATTAGTTTTGGGGCAGATAATAATGGTAGTGTAACTTATAAAGTTGATGTACCCAATGATTTGGTATTTGTAAAAGCTGGGGCAACTTTTAATGCACGCCGACCAAGCACTCGAAATGGTGTTGCCTTCTCTCTTGATGAAGGTGCAACTTGGGTGATTGCTTGTGAACAAGGCATTATTTCTAATGAAGATCACAATGAAGAATTTTGGGGACAAAATGTAGAAGGTGTTCTAGATTTAAGAACTGGAAAAGCTTATAGCCCTGGGTGTACACCTGTAGAAGGAGCAATTCGTGAAAATAAAGTTGAAGTTAAAGGCCCAGTAAAAAGTGTTCTTGTGAAATTTTATACTAAGAGCGGTAATGGTAAATTAGCTAAAGTTGCTGGTATCTATGCTCATTACAAGAAAGAACAAAAAAATGCCGTTAAGATTACCCATGAGTGGGAAGGTGGCAAACACGATGAAACTGTTCCTGCTGGTCAAAAAACTCATAAATATAAAGTAGCAGGTGGAGCTTTAGATAAAAATATTTCTGTTACAATGGAAATTCCTGCTAAATAATTTAAAGGAACAGCCCATCTTTTACGAGTTGGGCTGTTCTTTCTTTACACTTTTTCAAATTCGAAAACTAACTTTAAATTTTGGATGAAATAACACAATGATCAAAAATTACTTTTTTCAAAATGAATCGATTCAGCCTAAATCAACTACACTGCCTCATTTGCCCAATTCCAAAACGGTTTCACACCCTTTAGGTCATCAATCCACATTTTATTTTGATACAACTAAAGATGAACTGTTTTTTTATGCTGACATTATTGAACCCAAGACAAAGCCTAAATTGTTGGGGCACCCTGAATGGTTTTTTCATGATCATTTTGTTTTACTGCTTGACCCTAAGAACGATCATATGCACCAATATTTGATTTCAATCAATAAAGATGGTAGTCAATTTTGTTCGGTACAAATAGCATTACCGGGTGAAGAGGTCACCGATCGTCTCGTAAGAAATTTCAGTAACGAAAATTTAATCTTCAAAAAAGAATTAAATATTACTAGCAATGGTTGGAACGCAAAACTAACCATACCTCTAAAATCATTAGGTTTGGATTCTTTACCCGCAGTTATGGGAGTAAAAGTCAAGTTTGGTTTTGAAGATGAAATTCTACATGACGCGACCACTTGGCCTGAGACCAGACCAGAATTTGATGATTTGCCAATTGACTATGGTAATTTGCAGATTAATCCAAATATTGCCATTAGTTCTATAGACTTTGGAACACCTTACTGGAAAACCGGGAATATGGGCATAAACTTAAAAATTGATGGCAATTGTTTTATGCCAAAAATGAATTTAATTGCTACAGTAACAGTTACAAATGTACTAGGAAAAACAGAAACCTTTCAACAACCGATTCAGCAGGACGGTAAAGGAAAGTTTTCATTTAAAGGTTTAATTGATGTAAATTTTGCCAATAAGTGGGCACCAGATTTTATAAAGGCATCTAGAGTTTCTGTGGAAATTAAAAATGAAAATCAAACTCTTTGGAATACTTCCTACCCGATTGGTTTTGATGCAGGAATTATAACGAGAGAACCATTTGGTAAATTTAAAAAAGGGGATTTTCAGAGACCTGTTAAAACCGACCCGAATTTTCTAGATAATTTTAGATGTTGGTTGTTCTCCAAACTTCCTGATTGGCAGTACCAAACGACTAGAGATAAAGCACCTTCTGATTTTTACCTCTTCGATAGAAATGGTAAATTTCATTTAAATCTAATGGATGAAAACTCATTAGAACAAATTGTTGATTTTATTGGCAGCGAGTTTAATGATTGGCAAGATGGGTTGTGCGCTGCAGCAATGATTTTACATCACCCATTTTTGAGTCGTCATTCAAGTTCATGGGCTGGAATTGCGGGTAAAAGCCATGTGACAACAGTATTACGGATGGGTGGGTGTTTTTGCGGTGATAATGCTCGCATATCAGCAAGTATTGCGGAAGCATTAGGGCAAAAGTATGGTGTTAAATTAAAGGGATTCTCACTAGGGTTGCGTGGGCATTTAACGGGTTTGATAGAATCTCCAATTGGGGAGGTATTGATTGACCCAATGTTAGGTATTTGTTATCACACACTTGATAATTCCAGACTTGCTACACTACAAGAAATGAGAGAAGACCAAAGGATTCATCAACGCGTTTGGTTGCTTGCCTATAGTAATGGTCATGAATTTTTTATCAATACACATAACCAACTAAAAAAACCATTTAAACATGGTGTTTCTCACTATCCTGGATACTAAAATTTAATTTTTGGCTTATTTAGGGCACCCTTTGATGGGTGCCCCAAATAATTAAGAGGTTAGTTATATTTTTTTCTACTACTGCATTCAATATTTTTTTCAATAATGAAGTTATAAAATAATCTCCATTTTAATTTCTGATACCTTCGCCAAGTTATTTACTTCTAGTTTTTCAACAACTTTTCCATTGATTTTGTAAGTAGGTTTACCAGAGGATCGATTAGAAACCTCTAAGTGGAACGGAATTTTTTTGAATTTATTCGCACCGACAGATAGGTGAATTGTTCGTTTATAGGATAATTCGCCTTTTAAAATTTCAGGCAAATTTGCATTTACACTTACAGACGGCTGATTTGAATCGTGCAAATTTAATTGAATTCCGGCGACATTTTGAAAAAAATTAATAATCCAATCAACAGAACCGGATAAACCAAAATACATTCCTTTACCAAAATGCGGGTTATCGGGGTCACTCGTATAAGAAGTAGTTGGGGTTTCAAAAGGCCCGCAAATACTTTCATCGCGAGTTGCAGAAATCATGGGTTTAAATTGGATCCATGCAGAATCTGCTTGTCCTTGAATAGTCGATCTAAAAACATGCATCATGATTTGAGCATGATGATATTCGCCGTTTTCTGCACAACCAGCCGGTATCATTCCCATTCGACCTACCAAAGACCGCGCTTCAGCATTATTAGGTATTGGTATCGTGTAAAGTCTTAAACCTAATTTAGGGTCATAAAATAATCGATCGATTGTTTTTAATAATTCATTTATTTTGAATTCAACATTTTCAACTGGGCTTAAATAATCCTTTTTCTCTAACAAAACGGCTAAGCCCCAACTCATGGTTGTTAATACGCGGCGTTGTCTGCCATCAAATTCGCGACTACCAATATAGGAACCTAGAGTGTACCCTAATTCGCCTTTTTTCAGATCTGGCTTTTTGCTATTCTTTTTAAGTTCATGAATCGAATCAATGAAACCCATAGTGCCAGAAGCCGTTTCTTCCCATGCGAATTTGACAATATTTTCTTTTAGTTTTTTAGCAAAAAGCTTTAATGCTTTTACATCGTCACCAATTTTTTTGTTCTTTAAAAATGAAATAACATTCTCTGTATCAAATAACTCTAAAGTTCGAATTAAAGTCACTAAAACATGACAAGAAAGTCGCGTGCTTACACCTGTACCTATACCGCGCGTAGTGTTATCACCTATTTTACCTGTTCCAAACATATCGACTGGGTCGCACCAATCCCCATATAATATTTGTACCATGCCATATTGACTATCATTCGCATGTCTTTCATAACATTTAAATATTTCTAACAAGACTTCAAATATTTTAAATTTATTTTTATGACCGACTAATCCGCTTTTTTCTGGTGTATCTGGAGTCGTAAGAGCAACGGTACCGACAACCTCATTTAAAATGGATAAATCACCCGTTTCGCGAATATAGAAATTTAACGAATCAACCAGCCAAATAGGGCTATCATTATAAGGGCGGTTATCATTGTAAACTTCCTGTTGACGATTGCTCCAAGAGCTGGGGTATTGTCTTGGAAACATTCCATGTAGTTTATCTCTTAATCGTAATCTTTTTGAGTTCAAATTTTTATCATCGACTTGAATCATAAAGCTAAGTGCATGTAATAAATCAGTGCGAACGCGACCAGGGTCTTGTTTCATTTTTGGCCACATATCTTGCCCTCTGTCTCTTGTGCCTAGCTCAATGCCATCTGCAAGTTTTGCCCCATGTGCACGACAATTCTCATATAGCTCTTCGACGGTTGTCCAAACAGAATTTGCATACTCAGAAATTACCTTTTGATTTGGCAAATTCAGATAAAAATCTTGATTTAATTTTGGAGCATCATCCTTAACAGAAATGCTTTTAGCGATTTTTTCAATGGCGTCTGTCTTCTTTATTAACATGCTCGCAGCTTTTGAAAAACTTTGCGCAATTGATTTTTCTGTTGGGTCTTTAGCACCTGAAATATTAAGATATTCTTGAATTAGTTTTACATCTGTTACATAAGATAAAGATTGTTGAAAAACGGCACTTTTTTTGCCTGGTATCAAAACATCAGCTTCCACCGCCGAAATAACGGGTGACGAAAATCGGCTTAATTTTTCTCTTGCCCCTGTTTTTAACATGCCATTATGCATAATGGCCTGCGGGAAAATACTTAGTTGTGAGGTATTACCGATAAACGACTGATAATCACAAGTGCCATTTACGAATTTAATTTCTTTTGTGGATGTTGCACTTACTCTTTTGATTTGTAGCATTTCACTATAAGGCACACTGCAGGATGCTATTTGTTCTTTCGCTGAAACGGGTAAACCCGCATCATACCAAACGCTTTTGTTGTATACAAAATATTGAGTCCCTTTTAGGTCAAAATAAGCCCACAGTTTGCCAGCAAAAGGCTTTGTGCCGTTGTTACGAATAAATAATTGTCTTATTAAAGCGGGTCCCGTTTTTGTATAAACTAATTGTACTTTTAGTGCCGTGCTTAATTGGTGACCATCTTGGTTTATTTCATTGCAATACCACATCGAGCGGTCTGAAGCGCGCTTCAAAATTTTAATGGATTTCGCTTGGCAATTTTGTTGAATATTTGAATTCAATAGTGACTGAAAACAAATCTGTTTTTTGCTTTCGAAACTTAACCAAATATTACTAGATAGGGGTCCAGATTCTTTTTTTTCAACGGCATCAAAACTGCTTTTTAAAATCGTTACTTCTTTGTTGTTCTCCTTGTGAAGCACTTTTAGGTCGATGGAACCATTGGAAACGAATGTTGCAGTTGTATCATTCTGTTTATCAACCAATACACTGGGGCAGCCATGGGGGTGATCGACATAGATCACATCACCTGATTCCCCGTACCCACCTAATTTATTTACAGGGTAAGAAATGGTCAAATTAATCACTTTTTCAGCTTCTTTTTCAAATGCACCGCTCTTTTTCGCTAAAACCATAGTTTCCTCACTCGTTTTTTGGATTGATTGTTGAAAATAGGGCGTAAATTATAGCCCATTCAAACCAAACAAAAATAGAAAAACCCAAAAAACTTAGGATAATTCGGGCGGTATTATATGTGGAATACAGAGATCATTTTAAGTGGTTTTTAGGAGGATTTTTCACAATTGTTGACTTAATTGGTAAAACCTATTAAAAACAGTAAAGAATTTAACATTTCATCATGTGAGGGAAAATGAAAAAAATAGTTCAAATATTTGCATTTTTTTTTCTGATTCTAAATAGTTCTTATGGTGCCGATTATATTGCAACTCCTGCTAATTATCAAAGTTTTCTCAAAAAATTACAACCCGGTGATACTTTAACATTTTCGGAAGGTGAATATAAAGGCAACCTACAAATTGCTGATATGCACGGTGAGGAAAATGCGATGATCGTGCTGCAAGGTATTGAAGGCAAAACAATTTTTACCGCCACAGCAGATGAAAATACCATTAACTTTGTAAACTGTAGTTACATTCATCTTAAAAATTTCAAACTGAATGGTAACCATTTAAAAGTTGATGCCATTAAGATGAAACAAGGTGGTTACTGCCATCATTTGATCATCGAAAATAATGTAATTATCAATTATGATGCCGACCAACAACAAAATGGTATTTCTTCAAAAGGTACAGTTTGGAATATTTCTATTATAGGTAATATAATTGAAGGTGCAGGTACAGGAATGTATTTAGGAAATAGTGATGGAAGTGCGCCATTCATAGGTGGGTTAATAGAAAAAAATGCCATTATAAACACCATTGGCTATAACATGGAAATTAAGCATCAATTATCGCGTAACGAAACTTCAGAAGTGCCAGCCAATGCTAAAACCATCATTCGTCATAATGTGTTTTGTAAACAAAAAAAGGGGGAAGGCAAATCTTCTGGTAATCGTCCCAATTTGCTTGTGGGGCATTTTCCGTTGACGGGCAAGGGCAAGGACGATGAATACTTGATTTACGGTAATTTTTTCTATGAAAATTGTATGAATGAAGCATTGTTTCAAGGCGAGGGAAATATTGCATTCTACAATAATGTTTTGGTAAATTCTCAAGGTAGTGGTGTTCATATTCAAAAACACAATGACAAACCAAGAAATGTCAAAGTTTTTTTTAATACGATAGTTACTAAAATTAATGGTTTACGGGTTTCAGGTGGTGATTCTGGTTTTAAACAAATTGCCATGGGCAATTTAGTTTTTTCAAATTCTGAAATTTCTGCCCCAGAAAATATTGGCAATTTAAAGTTTTCTTATGAAGCAGCTAAAGAAAATCTAGTTAGCCCTTATGCCGAAATTGGTACATTAAATTTATTTCCGCAACCCAATAAAGTCAAAGGCGATAAAGTCGATTTTGAAACTTTTGCTAAATACCCTGATGCAAACTATGATTTTAATGGTGTTCCTAGAACAGGATTATTTCGTGGGGCCTTCGAGGGTACTGGTATGGCGTATCGTTGGTTGCCATTATTAAAAAGAATGCGAATGGATTATTATAATGAATTAGCAGGCACTAATAAACGCTTGAGTTCCATTGTGAATCGAATCAAAAGTGGTGCTCCACTATCGACTGTACTTTCAGAATTAGAACGAAATGCCCCCAATGATTCTGCTTCGGCGGATATTTTAAGAGAATTGCTGAATGAAGGTAAAAATGATTTGGCTGCGGCAGATGAGTTAAAAGCAACTGATGGTAGCCAGGCTCTTACCATATATGATAGAGTTATTAAAAGATTTGGCACCCATGAACTTGCTAAAACCGCAAGAGAAAGTGCGAATTTGATTCGTGCGGATGTAATGAAAGAAAGGGCACAAAAACAAATAAAAGAAAGAAACGCAGCCATTTATTTTGTTAAAATTCAACAAGTTATTGATTCTCTGACTCCTGTTAAAGGTAAATCTGACTTCGAAGACGAAGCCTTTTTAAAGCTAAATGCTAAAGCCATTTTAAATATCAAAAAAGCTTGTGAGTATGTTGTGAAAAATTATGGTGGTACTTCCACAGCAATCAAAGCATCTGAAGTTCTAATTCAACTTACCCCGAAAGAAAAAGAATGATTAAAAATTTATCGTTTAACTCAACTGCAAAATATACTTTTATAGGCGAAATTGGTCGTGGTGGTATGGGGCTAGTATTTCTAGCTCAACGCGAATGTGAAGGAGTTGCAGATTTACTAGTTCTTAAAACCATAAAAACATTGTCATCCGATAAGTTAGATGCTTTGCGTAATGAAGCTAGACTTGCGGCTACGCTTAGACACGAAAACATTGTTAGAACCTATGGGCTTGAATCTATACCTTTATCGCGTTTACCCAAAGCATTTATCAATGAAATAACTAACATGAAGGCAAAAAGCTCCGAAACCAATCGGGAACTTGGCAAAGAAGCCTTAGAAAAAATTAAAGATGGTTATACTTATAAAGGCAAACAAACAATTAAGCCTGCAGAAAAAAGTGAAGAAAAACTATATTTAATGGTTATGGACTATATTGAAGGTAACGACCTAAGAGAATTCATGATGAAACACTTTAAAAGAGGCATTTTGTTTCCTTTGCCGATTAGTGCGTTTATCATCAGTCGAATCTGTCGTGCACTTGAGTATGCCCACGCTATTATCATTCACCGAGATTTAAGCCCTGAAAATATTTTAATTAATAAACAAGGGGTTGCTAAGCTCACTGATTTTGGAATTGCTGTGGCAATTAGTCAAGAGGGGACAGACTTTGCAGGTAAATTGCAATATATGTCACCTGAACAATTTTCGAGACAAAAAATTGATGCGCGAAGTGATATTTTTGCAATGGGTTTAATGGCCTATCAGCTTTCCACTGGCATTAGTATTTTTCAACCAATTCAAAACTTAACTTTTGAAGAACAATACAAACATGTTAGAGAACTAATGCGACTGGATATTATTCCACCGCATGAAATTTGCACAGATATACCAAAAGAATATTCTAATATTATTATGAAGATGTTAGCTTTTAAAAAGAATGATCGCTATCAAAGCATGGTTGAGGTTACAAATGATTTAGAAAGAAAATATTTATACGCGAAAGGCTTTGGCCCAACCAATCAAAGTTTGCAAGCCTACTTGGATATTGTGAACAAAGATTTTAAAGATACAGATCAAGAACAATTAAGAAAATTGTCCTTTTTGGCTAATGAATCTAAAAAAATACAATTGAGACGAAAAATAAATGAAAATCTTTATACAAAAGCTGGTTTAGCAGAAGCCAAAACAAGAGGTGCATTGAGTATTTTGTCTATTTTAAATGGTCTGAAGCAATCAAAGACTGAATAATTTCGACGCCTGCATTTGGTTTCGACCAATTTTGAATCGCAATTGAAATCTTGTGCCAAGCTGCATCGTCTTCTAAAACTTTATTGATTTGCGATTCTAAAAGCTCCGCTGAAAGAGTGTTTTCTTCCATCATTATTCCTGCCCCAATCGCTTCCAAGGCTTTTGCGTTAGCCTTTTGATGGTCATCCTTTGCATAAGGGTAGGGGATAAAAATGGTTGGTATGCCTAGAACTGCTATCTCAGCAATGCTGGTTGCGCCACTTCGTGCAATAATTAATTTTGCATTAGAATAAATTTCTTCCATATTGTTTGTAAAAGCTAAAACTTTAACTTGGGGGTATTTTTCATTTTGTTGATATTTTTCAAAATCAGTTTTTCCTGTTAAATGAAAAATTTTAAAATTCGGATACTTTTTGATAAGATGCGGAATGATTTCAAAAGCAATATCGTTTATTTTTTTTGAGCCTTGACTTCCACCCATGAAAACAATAGAGTTTTTGTCGTTCGGTTTGATTTCGAGTATATTTTGCCGAATAGGGTTGCCTAAATTTTGAATTTTTACCTTTGGTTTAAAGTAGGGGGCTGATTCAGCAAATTCAGTAAATACACAAGCGGAACTTTCTGCTAAGAATAAATTCGTGCGACCAGGAATAACATTTTGTTCAAGTAAAACAAATGGGGTGTTGGTCAGTCGTGCGGCAAAAGCCAAGGGTACGCATCCAAACCCACCGCAGGCCGCAATTAATTGCGGCTTATTCTTTCGAATTAATCTGATTGCCTGCCAAACCGAACGAATGATTTGAAAACCTAGTTTTGCTTTGCCTTTTAAACCTCCAGCAGGTCGGTTAAAACTTAATAATTCAAAGGGAAAGCTACTAGCTTGGTAGATTTCTCTATCGATAGGCGTTAAAGTGCCCACTAATAGAACTTGATTCATAGGAAATTGCTTTTTATATGCTTGAGCGAGTGCAATTGCCGGAAATAAATGACCGCCCGTACCGCCAGCTGTAATAAATAACATAAACTTCTTTTTTTAAATAAAATTTTTCGTAAATATAATACCTGTAAACAAAAAAAAATCTATAATGTTGTTTTACAAAAATTGGTTTCAACTGTTGGGGGTATTTATGCGAGTTTTTATTCAACCAAATTATATAAAAGTATCAAAATGGGCGGCTTATCGAATTGCAGGTAAAATTAATGAAAGTAAGCCAACTGCTAAAAAGCCATTTGTATTAGGTTTGCCAACAGGGTCTACGCCTCTAGGTACCTATAAAGAACTTATAAATTTATATGAAGAAGGCAAAGTATCATTTAAAAATGTTGTGACCTTTAATATGGATGAATATGTTGGTCTGCCTGCTACACATGAACAAAGCTATCATTATTTTATGCAAGAAAACTTCTTTAAACATATCGATATTCAAAAAAAGAATATAAATTTATTGAATGGCATGGCGAAAAATCTTGAAAAAGAATGTAGCGATTACGAAAATAAAATCAGCAAATGTGGTGGTATCAATTTATTTCTTGGTGGTATTGGCGAAGACGGTCACATTGCTTTTAATGAGCCGGGTTCTTCTTTTGCTAGCCGTACTCGAGTTAAAACTTTAACACTTCATACCAGAATGGTGAATAGCCGTTTCTTTGATTCGGATTTATCTCAAGTTCCTAAAGAAGCTCTAACTATAGGAGTCGCAACTTTTATGAGTGCCAAAGAAGTAATGATCATTGTTTCAGGGCACAAAAAAGCTAGAGCCCTTCAAAAAGTTGTGGAAGAAGGAATCTCTCACATGTGGACAGCCAGCGCCATACAAAATCACCCTAAGGGTATCGTTGTATGCGATGAAGATTCAACCAATGAATTAAAAGTGGGTACAGTCAAATATTTTATGGATATCGAACAAAAAAATCTAGACCACCGCACTCAAATGAAATAATCAGAATTTATGGCTTAGGGGGGGCATTGCATTACAGATTCCTTGCCCCTTTATATTCTTTTATTTATTGATAATATTGGTACAAAATTTGAACACTGCAGTAGTGATAGATGGCTGTTTTCAACAGCCTTTTTAGCATTTTTTTTGCAGCTTTTTGGTCTTGTAAATAATTAATAACTCAGCGAAATTTTTTGGGTAGCCGATCGTCCAAGTGTGGCACCGCCCCGATCTGGTGCATCAAAAATTTTATTTTGCTACCAGATCGTCGCTATGCAATTGGCCAATCTTGCTATCAACTCAATAACTCTAAGAGTTGCAATAATTATTTTACAGCAACATCATTGGTTTTAACAACTACTTCAATTTTTTTCTCTGCTGTATATTTGTAACTTGTTTTTACAATGCGTCTGTTGTAAGCATCCATAATGTAAATATGGTTTTGAGTGAAACCGGAACCAATCGGCCAAGCTAATGGAATAAAAGATTCGTTTTTCTCGCTTTCGCTAGAAATTTGGTATTGGGCATCAAAATTACCATATTGGCCAAATTCATATAATAAATTGCCTTCATTATCAACAACAACAGTTGAATTTGTAACGGCATTAGTGTATGTTAACCGTCCAAAACGATCGACATCAAATCGTGGTACGCGACAAACACAACAAGAACCAGCACTGCCAAATTCATCACCGCTAAAAGGGGCTGCGCCAGGGTACAACTTTAATGCCCCAACAATATTAGAGTTACGATTAGCCTCAATACCTTCTTTTGCATCTTTGGAAGGTACTACCGTACCGCCATTTGCAGGGAATTTTGCTATGCAACCAGTCCAAGTGTTGTAGGCTCTGTTTTTTTCATATCCAGTGGCCGCTTTAAATTCTTTTGGTAATAATCTTAAACCAATATAGATATTTCCCTCTAAATCGACTTTTACACCACCGTTGGCCGCAGGTATTGGACCAATTATAGCGGAAGTCTGATCTGGTGGAGCACCTCTTGTAACATCTGGCTTAATGGAATTTTGTAAATAATTTCCTTTCATTACTTTGCCATCTTGATCAAAACCAGCGATAAAGTATTGGTTCCAATCGAACATAAAATTAATGTAGCATTCACCTTTTGGTCCAACGCCTAAACCCTTTTCGCAATTTCCAACACCATATCGGCTGTAAACATATTTGGTTAAGACATGAGTGCCAGTAGAAAACGGAAACGGTTCAAGATCGTGTGTAAACCTTTCTAGTGGGCCACTATAGCTTTCGCCAGTTCGAATATATAAGGAACCGTCATAACCTACGGCAATATCAACCCCTTTAAATGTTTTACCATTTTTTTGTAATTCACCGCCTTTGCCTGTGTCGCCAGAATATTTATATATTAAATTGGTGCCATTAGAAGCATAAATTTCATTGCGGTAATAATCTGTTGTTAAGCGATTCCAATCTTGTTGGTTTTTTAAATTTTGCTTAAATTCCGTTTCGACTATGTTAAATTTACCTGAATCTTCTTGAAAGCAAACAAGTGAGTTGCCACCACCTAGCCATATTGTGCTTTTTTTATTTTCTGTTACAAGAAGGCTTGTGCTGCCTAAGCTGTGCCATTTTTCTAGTGAAAGTGTAGCCACTATTTTGCTATTACTGCCTCTGCCGTTTACTTTATTTAAAATCTTAGGAACATAACCATCTAGCGGTTGTTTAGCTCTAGAAATGACAAAATAGTTGCCTTCATCGTCTACATGTACTGCCTCTGGCCATTGTACGGGCGTTGAGCTAATTTCTTTGCCAGACGGGTCAACTTCTACAATAGCTTGGTTTACTAAATCGCAAATATAAACATTGCCTTTTTTGTCAACTGCTACATTATAAGCAGCTGTTCGTTTATTCCATGCATCTGGCAACCAGTATTTGTTTTGAGCATAATCCGGTAATTTTAAATCGAAAAAAGGTTGAGGGTCTTCATCCAGTTTCGTTAAATCGCGTCGATAAATTCTACCTTGAGGCCATGCTTTATCAAAATCATCTACCCCTTTAGGTTGATATTTTGTGCCTGCTACATTTGCAATATATAGATATTTACCATCTGGGCTTTTTGCAAATTGTGGGATGTTCCATGCGGGATTTTTTAAGTTAGCTTTTGGGTTCCATAATGGTATTGGGCCTTGAATATTTGTTCCATCGTAATTCATGGTATATAGCTTGTTCTCTTTTGTGAATACAAAACCGCTTTTTTTGCTTGCACTTACGATGTGTGCACCTGCACCCCATGGGTAAAATTCTGGTAATTGACTGCGCAAATTGTTGGGCATAAAAGTTTTTCTTATTTCATTCCAACTTGCGATATTTGCTATACCTTCTTTGGGCGTTTTTTCACTGAAGGGAATCAAGGTTTTAACATATTTTCCGTTAGCAGAAAATTCTCTTAAAGTATCCATGTTTTGGTTGTATCCACCAGCATAAGACATTAAATACAAATGATTGTTTTCATCGACACACATAGAATGTATTGAGCCAAATAAATAGGGGTCTTCGCCAATGAATCCATCAAAAATGATAGATGCCCCAATTGAAACTTTAACTTCGTATTTAGAGTTCAGTACTTTTTTCCCGAAGTCATCTGTAAAATCCCAATTTAGCTCTTGCGATAAACCGGTTTTTAAAGGTTTTGGTGAATTTATTTCTTTGCCTATTCTTCCGGCTGCAATATGTTTAATAATTTTTTTATCTTCACCATATACGGCAACGGTCACATCGGTTTCTTCAGACACTTCAAAGGAAATTTTTGCATTTTCATTATTCACCACAACCTTTGGTTCTTTAATAAATTTTGGTTCTGCTATAAGGTAAATGGGGAGTAATAAAAAACAAAGACAAATGAGCATTTTTTGCATAGCGGGGCTCCTAGTATTAAGTTAGATTTAGTTCTAGTATATTGATATTGCAATATATTCGAAAGGCGTTTTTTTTCTAATACTATGCGGAAAATAAATTAAAATAATATATAAAAAGACAAATTATGACAATTTCACGGCTTCAAATAAAAACAATGCGTTTATATGTGTAAAATGTATAACTCAGAGGAATAAATCACTTTAAAGATACGGGAGAATCGAACACTAAAATTCACCCTTTCGTGTTGATAGCGAACAACAGAATTTTTAACTTATTTAATGGGTGCATTCGTCCTATGATGTGGTTTTGTGAAGCTTTTATAATGGTGTGTTTTTGTAAGAACTCTAGTATTTGGGTTGCTGATGAGAGAGTGGTAGAGACGGGGTTGAAACCCGTCTCTACGCATGTTATTATTTACGGTTCGCCGAAAAGTGTAACCAAAACACTTCATGAGCCGAACACACTCCATTTAATTTCCGGATTCGCTTTGTTGTGTAAAAATTTTAATATTAGCCAGAAATTTATTTTAAAACGCTGATTAGTTTTCTAATTAATCTTAAAATTGGAAAGGCTTATGTTACAATTCATAACAAAAGCAAACCAATTCAGAATAAATGAAAGAAAATATTTGTAATGGTTGTAAATTGGCGAATAATCTATTAGGTGGTATTAATTGAAAGTTATCAGATTTATCCTTACTGGTGTGGTCGTGACACTAGCATCACTTACATCGTTTATAGTAATATTTTTAATTTTGTTATTGTTGTTTGCAGGTAAAGAATATAGTGGCTTCGTGGGTAATTCCGTCTTTCTCGCATTGTTGATGATTTCATATTCGATCTATGCATATTTGTTTGCTAGGTTTAATTGGGTGTATTTGCCAGAAATTGCAATGCCTTTTGCCTATATGGTTTTGGCAGTAGCGCTTACGGTTTTTGCTTTGAATGAGGGTCAAAGCAAATTTGGGTTAATAGTTGAAGGAGCACCTCAAGAATTGCCTGATCAATACATAACAGGCTTCCCTTCTAATCTTTATCTAACAGCAATTTTATGGCTATTACCAACACCATTTATTTATTTAAGTGCAAAGCTTAGGTTAAAAAAAACGATAAAATAAAATCGATATTAAACAACATCTTTTTGTTTTACATATTTACAAAATTGGTGTTTCTGCTTTCGTTTTATTTTGAATAAAACCAAGCTAAATATGAAAAAGGTAAAAATATTGCCAAGTTGTTCGTTTATTGGCATTTTGGGTGCATAGCTACAACCGCCACCACCGCCACTGCCTGATTCTGTAGTGTTATCGTTGGTTAGTGAAGCTGGTGCTGTTGTGATGGTTAATGTTCCGGAAGATTGACTGATATTGCCTGCTGCATCATTTGCATTTACTGTATAGGAATAAGTGGTTGAGGCTTGTAGGGAAGTTATTTGATATGTTGTTAGAGTAGTTGTGCCAATTGCTTCACCGTTTTGATAAACAGTATAAGTTGTAACACCTGAATCGTCAGTTGAAGCTGACCAAGTTAGAGTAACAGAGTCACCAGAAATCACTGGCGCACTTAGATTGGTTGGTGCATTTGGTGCTTGGGAATCTGTTTGCAATAGGGTTGTGACAGAAAGGCTAGATGATTTATTGCTTTCATTACCCGTTGCATCAAACGCTAATACAGCCACAGAATGTGTTTCGCCAGGGTTTAGACCGGTAATCGATATATTTGTTTTTGTTGTTGTGTTGAATAGAGTGCCATTTAAATACACTTTATAACCTGCAACACCTACGGCGTCGGTCGATGATTTCCATGAGAATGTAAAAGAAGTTGTAGTTATGGACGAAGCCAATAATTCAGTAGGAATGGTAGGTGCTGTTGTATCTGCTTCATCCGAAGCGGGCAATGTCGTTACCAAAAGTGCATTTGATAAATTGCTGTTGTTATTAGCTGCATCGAAAGCTAATACTTTGATGGAATAGGTAGTATTTGGTGTAAGTTCTGTTAAAGTATAATTAATAGAACTTGATGTGCCTTTTAATGTGCCATTTACAAATATTTTATAGCCAGTAACACCTATTGCGTCACTTGAAGCTGACCAAAATAGGGCAGCGGAAGTTTGCGTAATTGCAGATGCCTTTAGCTGAGTAGGGGTTGAGGGTGCAATTGTGTCAGCTGCCAATAATGTGGTCACAGTGAGTGAATTTGAAGTGCTACTAGTATTTGCTGCAGCATCAAATGCCGAAACTGTATAAATGTAAGCGGTGTTGGCATTTAAATTTAAAACTGAAAATGAAGTGGTGGTTGTAGTACCAATTGAGTTACCGTTTTGGTAAATGGTGTATCCTGTGACGGCAATATTGTCAGTGGAAGATGACCATGATAAAGTGAAACTAGATTGTGTTAAAAGTGATGCACTTAGATTTGTTGGTATAGAAGGTGGTGTTGTATCTAATTCAGCTAAAGTTGTCGCTGAAATGGTACTGGATTGTGCGCTGTTATTATTAGCGGCATCAAATGCTGAAACAGAAAAAGTATAAGTTGAAGCAGCGGTTAAGCCTGTTATTGAAAATGTAGTCGAAGCAGTTGTAGCCACTATAACCCCATCTTTATATACCGAGTATCCAGTTACGCCAACGGCATCAGTAGAAGAAAGCCATGTCAGGGTCAATGTCGTTTGAGTAATGGAGCTTGCCCCAAGCCCATTTGGCACACTTGGCGGTGTTGTATCGCTTGTATTTGCATTTACAGTTAATGTTGCATTAGAACTGGTTGTAGTACCTGTAACATTTGTAATGACGACAGAAAAAGTTGAATTATTGTCGGCTAAAATATTCGTTGGGGTTACATAACTTGAGCTAGTTGCACCACTAATTAAAACGCTATTTTTATACCATTGATAAGTCATTGGGTTAGCGCCAGTTGCCGATACGCTAAAACTGGCAGTTTGGCCTTCGGTAATGGTAGTGTTAGCTGGGCTACCAGTAATATAGGGTGCTAAATAAGAAGTCACATCTTCTCTTTGGTGAACAATAACAGATAATTCTGAAGTGTTCGGTAACATGCCTTGCAGCACATCAAGCCATGCTTTGCCATTTGAGTGACGATATAAATGAGGGGTGGTATCTGCAAAACCTGTTGTAATATTTAAATCAGCCATTTTAGATAGAGGCTTACTACCACCGTCTACAAAAACGCCATTACGCATTACACGGTATGCAGTATCCATATCCGAATAATTCATATATTCTGGCACTCCATTTTTTTTATAAAAAAAGACAGGAAAAGCCATTTTGTTTTTATCGGCACAAATAGAAGGAGCCCAAGAATATCCTAAATTATTAGGAGAACCTGTAGCAACAAAAAGTGCTTGGGGTTGTTCAAACCCCGTGTTGCTTCCATCATAGGCAAAAGTGCGCCTTGAGATAAAGGCATCATCTTTACCTACAGCATAATTTAAAGCAGTACCATGCCAAGCAATATAAATATCACCGTCATAATCTGTTTGAATGTCAAACCAGTCTGCTGCAATATCTCTAAAAGGTTGACCATTTGTTTCTTTATCCTGCCAATCCGGGTAGCCAACAAGAGCATTATGAGATTCAACCCAAGTACCAGGTGTAATCAAAGTTGGTCGTGGACGATGTAAATACCAAGCGTTCCAATAATAACTTGTTGCATTGGCGATTTGCGGCCAATTATTTCCGTTTCGAATTTGTGCGGTAAAAACTACATGCACATCACCGCGATGATCCACTGTGATTGCAGGGTACTTATAGCCAATTGCTCCAATCGAAGTAACATTAAATGATTCTTTTTCCCATGCAGAAGAACCTGCTAAGCGATAGCCGTAGTCAAAATTTGTAAGATTGTCTCTATTTCTTGCAATAATATGAACCTCATCATCATTATAGGCAGCTATATCGCAACCACTATCATGGCTGCTCCCGCGTAGGCCTGTATTTTGAATGGATTCAAATGCCCAGACACCGCCCGTATTCACTAATCTCCTATACATTATATAGTCAGATTTTGATACTGCATTAAAAGTACCGCTGGTTGGCCATGCAAAATGGATAACATTTTCAGTTGCAGCCATGGCAACAAATGATTTGAATTCTGCTAGGCCGTCTGCTATATCAACTGGGGTAGACCAAGTGGTTGCTCCTGTTGTTGCATTTTGAGTGCCACGACGATACCAAATTTTATATGGTCGGCCAATTTCGCCATCGAACCAGGCGATATGAATGCCACCGTTTGTATCTCTCACGATACATGTACTATTATTGCCGCCTAAAGCTCGACTGTAATTGTCATCGACTAAATCGCCATCATCATCAAAGGTATCATCAACAGGGCCAGATACACCTACGGGTGTTTGCCCATAAGGCAAGACCAAAACATAGGTTGTTCCTGTTTCTAAAAGAGTAGAACTATTGGCAGCCCCAGCCCAAACAGACCAATCTACATTCGTTGCCCCAATTGAGAATTGTTGATTGATAGATAAATTAGGCGTGCAAGTTAAGCCCCCAGCACTAGCTGAATTTAGAATATCTTGCATACGAGGGTCTGTTGCTAATATTGTTGTTTCACCTGAAGCTAATTCGATTGCTGGTAATGATGGCCCTTGAAAAACCGAAACGAGCAAACTATATACATTTGTGGACCCACTATCGCCGATGACTTTAATGAGATAATCTCCTGACGAGACAGTAGTTCTAACGCGTTCTTTATAGGTAGAACTTTCTGATTTACCTATTAAAGACCCTTGTGTAAAACCGCCTAGGCCATCACTAACGGCATTGTACACATATAAATCTAAATCATGGTTTGAGTTACCAGGGTGTAAATTGATTTCAACCGTTAGAATGGTTGATTCTGAAACATGTACGCGATAAAAATCAATATCTGTGGTGCTAAAAATATTTAAATCATTGTAAGTACCTGGGTTTATTAAAGCTGCCGTTGGGGCCGTGTCGTTTGGTTCCTTGCTATCAGGGTCTAATTCAAAAATTGACATGTCATAATTGTTGACTACATTTTCACCAGATGCACCATAAACTTTGATAAAATAATTTGTGCCAGATACGATAGGGTAGGTAATATTTTCTCTTGTATCACTAGTGACAGATGAGGAAAGTTTTGTGGTGCCATTTGCAGCATATAGTTCAAGTTCAACATCAGAGGTGCCATTGCCAACCAAAAAGGTTAATTTCACATGTAGTAAGGCATTCTTGGTTGCCGTGATACGATACCAATCCACATCACCAATTTGGTGAATTGATAAAGTATTATACACCCCAGCTGTGAGTACAGTTGTTGCACCTGAAGTTTCATTTGGCTCATAAATATCTTGGCTTAACACGATATTTGGCATTAATAGGAACAATAAAGGAAATGCTATTCTGCGTGCATTTTTATAAATGGACTTTAGAGTAATACTTCTATTGATAGTTTTTAAAACATGAGCTTGTATATTTTTCATAAATTCCTAACCAATTTTGCAAAATATTAAAAATTAAGTGTAAGCATTAAATTTTAAAAGTTTAGGATAATATAAAACTACTATGAAGAGTCCACAATAAATTAAGTAATTTTATTATTTTTAGTAAAAAATATGGTTTTGATGTACATAAATTGATAGGTTGCTTGGAACAACATATAATGTTATGGAAAAGTAGCCATTTTTGAAGATAACAAGATTGGATAATCAAAAAGTAAACTATATTGTGCCAAATAGCTGATATGTAGTAATTTACTTTGAAATTAGCCTAAAATTTGCTATTTTTAAATTTATGTGTGATAATTAGGCAATAAATACGAAGGGTTAAATATTCCTCTTTTTTGAAAAATGCACCTATGGAAAATAAAAAAGTCGATCTTGCAGATTTAAAAGGGTTATCCGAAAAAGATGTCAAAATGCTGAAAGATGCTGACATTATGCTAGGACCTGAACCGGAAGAAATGGGCTTTATTAAAAATATGTTTTGGGGAAATTTCCGTCAAGATTTGATTTTCCCTTACCCACGATCTTCAGCAGAAGAAAACGAGCTTTGCGAAGATTTACTGGCTAAATTAGAACCCTACATGAAAAATGAACATCCGAGTGTACAAATTGATCAGGAAGAAACGATGCCTGATTGGGCCCTTGATCGCCTTTTTGAAATAGGTGTCATGGGAATGACAATACCAGTCGAATATGGTGGTCTTGGTTTAGGTGTTACCAGTTACAATCGAGTTTTACAGTTAATTGGTAAATATTGTGCTTCTACGGCAGTCATTACATCTGCGCATCAGTCTATTGGATGTAAGGCCCTTGTACTTTTTGGTACGGAGGAACAAAAACAAAAATATTTACCGATGTTAGCCAAAAAAAGTTTGTCAGGTTTTTGTTTATCAGAGCCAAATGTCGGTTGTGATGCTGGGGGGCAAGAAACGCACTGTGAATTAAGTGAAGATGGAACACATTACATATTAAATGGTGAAAAAAAATGGACAACATCTGGGTATCGTTCGGCTTTATTCACTGTAACCGCTAGACAAATGGTTAAGCAAGCAGATGGCAAAATGGCTGATCGTATAACGGCTCTGATATGTACTCCAGATATGCCTGGCTTAAAAATCATTCAAAAGAATCGGAGTAAATGTGGTATTCGCGGTACTTGGCAAGCTAGAGTTCGATTTACAAATGTAAAAGTGCCTAGAGAAAATTTACTTCATAAAGAAGGTAAAGGTTTAAATGTGGCATTAACATGTTTAAACTATGGGCGTTGCACTTTATCGGCAGGGATGTTAGGTGCGGCTCAAAAATGTATGGAGCAAGGCACCAAATGGGGCACCACTCGATTTCAGTTTGGTAGACCTTTAGCAGATTTTGAATTGGTCAAAAAACAAATCGCTAATATGTCTGCTTTAACTTATGCCATGGATGCTGTATTATATATGACCACAGCTTTTATGGATCGTCACGATAAAGACATCATGGTAGAAACAGCCGCTTGTAAAGTATTTTGTTCTGAAATGGGTTGGCGAGTTATTAATCATTCTATGCAGATTATGGGTGGGGATGGTTATATGACTGAAAACGGCGTAGAGCGATCGTTTAGAGACAGTCGAATTTATTTGATTGTGGAGGGTGCAAACGAGGTTATGCAATCTTATATTTTTGGTTATGGTGGTAAACAACTAGCTGAACATATGTTAGGGGTACAAAGTTCATTTACTTGGAATTCTGAACATTCAATGGGTCAAAATTTAGGAAAGATTTTTTCAAATGTCTTTAAGTTTAAATTGTTTGGCAAGGCAATTCGTTTTGGTGCAGAATTATTTTTAGACATTAAGCGTAGTGCCCCAGATTTTAAAAATCTTGATGAATCTTTAAGGGAACGAGGGGTGAGGTTATGCGAATTAATTCGTGACCATAGTTTCTACTTTAAAAAAATTAGTATGGAAAATGCTGAAAAAATCGTAACGCGGCAGGCGGTGCAGGCTAGAATTGCGGATGTAGCAATTTGGCTACATGCTATGTCTTGTGTAATTTCAAAGTTAAACCAACAAATATTAAATAAAAATAACATTAAAGATTTTGAAAATGAAAAAATGTCTGCCCTTTATTTTTTAGATATGGCAGAAGTTGAAATAAATAAATTATTCAAGGAGCATTTCGAAAATGCAGATGCTTCGATGAGATTAGCAGCCGAATGTGCAATTCAAGTCAATAACAATTTGCCAAATAGTGAATTTGTAATACCAGAAAAATCAAAAAATGCGATGGGTACTGGAAAAGTTGTTTCCCAAGATTTCATTAAACAGTTTCCGGGTGATGAGAAAGGAAACTAAAAAAGTTTAAAACGAGTTTGATTCCATTTTTTCATATTTAAAAGGTTAAGAATGAGAAAGACATTATCAATCGCAAATGGGGCTGGTTTTTGGGGCGATAGAGCATCGGTACCAGTGCGTCTGATTGAAAAGGGCGGTTTTGATATTTTAACTTTAGAATATTTGGCAGAATTGACAATGTCTATTTTAGCTGCCCAAAAAAAAGTTGATGCTCAGATGGGTTATGTGAAGGATTTTCCGGATTTAATTAAAAAGGTTAGCTCTAGTTTATTAGAAAAAAAAATCAAGATTGTTACTAATGCAGGTGGTTTAAACCCTCTTGCTTGTGCTAAAGCTGTTGCAAAAAACTTAGTGGATGGTGGTTTAAGTCATTTCAGGGTTGGTGTTGTTTTTGGTGATGATATTTTAGAACAATTACCCCAATTAATGAAAAAAAAATTATTAAAACATATGGATACGAATCTGTCTATTCAGACAATTGCTAGCAAAATCATTTCAGCAAATGTTTATTTTGGTGCCGACGGTATAGTAAAATGTTTACAAGAGGGAGCAGATATTGTCATTACGGGTCGTGTGGCTGACGCAAGTTTGACATTAGGGCCATGTATACATGCATTTAATTGGGATGCTCAGAATAGCGATTTAATGGCAGCAGGTATGATTGCGGGGCATTTGATAGAATGTGGTGCTCAAGTCAGCGGAGGTAATTATAGTGGCAAAAAAAACTTTACCTTAAAATCGCCAGGTTACCCTATAGCTAAAATAAATGCTGATGGAACTTTTTTGATTACAAAAGAAAAAAATACGGATGGTTGTGTTTCAGTGGGTACAGTATCAGAACAATTGATCTATGAAATTGGTGACCCACAGAAATATTTTACGCCAGATGTGATTTGTGATTTTACTTCTGTTCAATTGAAGCAAATGGGAAAAGATAAAGTCTTTGTTTATGGTTGTAAGGGGCAAACGGCCAGCAATACTTTAAAGACATCGATTGCTTATGATAATGGGTATAAATGCTCTAATACATTGTTCGTATATGGGCAAAATGCATATGAAAAAGCGAAAGAATGTTTTGAAATCATACAATATCAAGTGAAACAAGAAAAAATTAAATTAATAAGTTTGTTCCCAGAGTTTTTAGGTAGTGGTAATACTTTGGTTATTCCAGTAAATAAAGTAATGCAAAGTAAAGAAATATTTTTAAGAGTGAGTGCAGCATCCGATCAAAAAGAGGAACTTATGAAATTTTCAAAACTTTTTGCCCCACTTGTGACTTCTGGGCCAGCTGGTGTATCGGGATATACCGGTGGATTGCCAAAACCTCAAAAATCATTGGGCTTTTGGCCTGCCTTATTAGATAAGAAATATGTTAAAGTTGAAACGATTGTTAAGAATGCGGGGGACTTTTAATGAAAAAAGAGTTTATTCATTTAAGTGAGATTGCCCATGCAAGAAGTGGTGATAAAGGTAATCATTCTAATATTGGGGTCATCGCTTATACTAAAGAGGGCTATGAGCATATCAATAAGATTTTGACCGCTAAGGTTATTAAGAAATTCTTTGCAGGTCTTGGCGTTACAGCTGTAGAAAAATATGAGATGAAAAATATTTTGGCGATTAATTTCGTTTTGAAAAATGCATTAGGTGGTGGCGCTGGTTGTTCACTTCGAATTGATACTCAGGGTAAAATATTAGGCACGGCAATTCTTGAAATGGAAATAGCAAAACCTGAATTTATAAAAACAAAAAAATCATAATTATATTCAATATTGTTGCGAGTGATTTAAATGGCAAAAATAATTTCAAAAATAAATACAACATCAAACGAGTATAAAGCCAATCAAGCTTTTCATCAAAAGCTTTTAGATGATTTTTTAAGTCGATTGGAGGGAGTCAAATTAGGTGGTGGTAAAAAGAATATTGAAAAACATCATCAGCGAAACAAATTGTTAGCGCGCGAAAGAATAAATTTACTAAAAGACAAGCAGGCTGCATTTTTAGAGTTATCCTCGTTAGCCGCCTGTGATATGTATGAGAATGATTGCCCGAGTGCTGGTATTGTAACGGGTATTACAAAGGTATCTGGGCATGTAGTGATGATTGTTGCAAATGATGCAACTGTAAAAGGTGGGGCTTATTACCCAATGACCGTTAAAAAGCATTTGAGAGCTCAAGAAATAGCTCTTGAAAATAATTTGCCTTGTATTTATTTAGTTGACAGTGGCGGTGCTTTTTTACCATTACAGGCTGAAGTATTTCCAGACCGTGATCATTTTGGTCGAATATTTTATTATCAAGCCAAAATGAGTGCAAAAAAAATACCGCAAATAGCTGTTGTCATGGGTTCTTGTACTGCTGGAGGGGCTTATGTGCCAGCCATGTCTGATCAAACTGTGATTGTAAAAAACCAAGGGACGATTTTTTTAGCTGGGCCACCTTTAGTTAAGGCCGCAACTGGGGAAGTAGTAGATAGTGAAACTTTAGGCGGGGGCGATGTTCATACTAAAATATCAGGTGTTGCAGATTATTTAGCCAATGATGATGACGATGCACTTGAGAAGACGCGTGAGATATTAAAAAGCTACCCCAAACGAAACACAATTGCTGAATCTCTATTTTTAACACCAGATGAAGCTTATGAACCAGAATATTTGCCTAGTGAAATATTAGGCGTTTTACCGACTTCTACTAAAGTACCCTATGATATTAGAGAAATAATTGCGCGTTTAGTTGATCAATCAGAATTTCAAGAATTTAAGCCAGATTATGGCAGCACAATTATTTGTGGTACCTGTAAAATTTATGGATACATGGTTGGTATCATTGCGAATAATGGTATTTTATTTAGCGAGAGTGCTTTAAAAGTAGTTCATTTTATTCAAATATGTGAACGCAAAGGAATCCCTCTTTTGTTTTTGCAAAACATATCAGGTTTTATGGTAGGTAAAGAATATGAACATGGGGGAATTGCTAAAAATGGGGCAAAAATGGTAACAGCTGTGGCGACTACAAAGTTGCCGAGAATTACGGTTGTGGTGGGTGGTAGTTTTGGGGCGGGTAATTACGGCATGTGTGGAAGAGCCTATGCTCCTAGGTTTTTATTTATGTGGCCGAACGCTAAAATTTCAGTGATGGGAGGGGAACAAGCAGCGGAGGTTTTGGTGCAAATTAAAAAACAACAAATCACTTTAGCTGGCGGAATTGTTTCTGATGAAAAAATGAAAGAATTATATCAAGAAACATTGGCTTCCTTTGAAAATGAAAGCACTGCCTATTATAGTTCTGCTAGAATTTGGGATGATGGTATCATCAACCCTTGTGATACACGAAAGATATTAGGTTTGTGTTTGGAAAGCATCCGATTTGGAGATGTTAGTAATGACGATGGTTTTGGCCTTTTTAGGATGTAAAACATGAAGTTTGAAACAATTATTGTTAGGCATGAAAATAATATTTTACATATTTCGTTAAATCGAGTTGATGTCAAAAATGCGTTTAATGAAAATATGATTTCAGAATTAACTAGTGCGATAAAACTTGTTACCAATGAAACTCGCGTTGTGCATATTGATAGTGAGGGCGATACTTTTTGTAGTGGTGGTGATTTAAATTGGATGAAAAAAAGCTTAACTTATTCTAAAGAAGAAAACGAATTAGATGCAAAAAAACTATCTGATTTATTTCAATTGATTAATGAATGCCCTGTTCCAGTAATTGGAGCGGTACAGCGATTTGCTTTGGGTGGTGGGGTTGGCCTAGTAAGTGTATGTGATTATGTTATTGCCGAAAAAGACACAATGTTTTCTTTATCTGAAGTTAAGTTGGGGCTTATACCCGCATGTATTGGACCGTTTGTATTAGCTAAGATTGGGGAATCTTGGGCTAGAGCTTTATTTTTGAGTGCGAATCGGTTTTCTGCCGAAATAGCTTTAAAAATCGGGCTAATTCACTCGATAGCAAATGATACAGAAGATTTAAAAATGCAAACAAATAAAATGATACAACAAATTTCAAGTTCTTCACCACAAGCATTAAAAGTTGCTAAGAATTTTTTGAGAGAAATTAAAGGCAAAAGCTCAGAAACTCAAAATAAGATAGCTAGCAAAACCTTAGCAGATATTAGAGTAACGGCAGAAGCACAAGAAGGTTTAAAAGCCTTTTTAGAGAAAAGGGCACCTAAATGGTAAAACCACAAAAATTATTAATTGTAAATCGTGGCGAAATTGTCAAAAGAATTGCTCAGACTTGTATTGCTATGGGTATTGAACCCATTTGCTTTAGCTGTTTAGGGGAAGATCATCGAGGGGTGATGTGTTCTTCGTCAATACCACTTGCGGGGGATACACTACAAGAAACATTTCTGAATATTGATAAAATCATTACCATCATAAAAGAAAACGATATAGATTTTGTTCATCCTGGTTATGGTTTTTTGAGTGAGAATCAAGAGTTTGCAGAAAAAGTGATAAGCCTTGGTGTAAAATGGATAGGGCCAGACCCCATTCATATACAAGAAATGGGTTCAAAAATCGAAGCTAAATTAATTGCTGAAAAAGCGGGAGTATCTGTTTTGCCTTGGCATTATTTTTACGAATTGCCGAGCAAAGAGCAATTAATTAAAGATTGCGAAAAAATAGGTTATCCTTTGATAGTTAAGGCCTCGGGAGGTGGCGGAGGCAAAGGAATGCGAATTGTGCGCTCTGCTCAAGATTTATATGATGCAGTCGCGTTATGCGCACAAGAAGCAGCCCATAGCTTTAAGAGCAATGCCATATTGCTCGAAAAGTATATCGAAAAACCGCGCCATTTAGAAGTTCAAATTTTTGGGGATGGGTTAGGAAATATTACACATTTTTATGATCGCGAATGTAGTGTGCAAAGACGATATCAAAAAATTATTGAAGAAGCCCCAGTTTTAAATATTCCTGAAGAAATTCGAACTAAAATGTTAAATGATGCCATTAAATTAACTTCACACATTAAATATAGAAATGCAGGAACCGTGGAATTTGTCTACGATGGTTCATTTGTATATTTTATAGAAATTAATACGCGATTGCAAGTTGAGCATTCCGTTTCTGAAATGATAACGGGTTATGACTTTGTAGAACAACAAATTAGAATAGCCCAGAACAATGGTTTGGTTTCTCAAAAACAAGTGAAATCCTTTGGTCATGCGATTGAAGTTAGAATTTATGCTGAAGATTGTTATCAAAATTTTATGCCTCAAAGTGGTGTGATTAAAAAAGTTAGTTTTCCAAATTTGCATCAAGTTAGAATTGATTCTCGTTTGTATGAAGGTTATGTGTTAAAATCTTATTTTGACCCAATGATAGCTAAAATTAGCGTTTACGATACTTGCAAACAAAAGACCATATTGCGTCTTAAAAATGCCTTATCGGAAACAATATTGTTGGGTGTAAATCATAATATTAACTTTCTTATGTTTATTCTTTCAACAAATGAATTTCAAAATTCAGCGTTTTTTACGAACTCCATTGAAAAAGGGCTGATGGCTGAATTCTTGAATAAAAACACAGATTTGGCAAAAATCTCCTGTATTTTGAAATGCCTGTTAAATGAGCCTGATACAGATGATTCACAATTAACAGAAGCTGCCTCTGTAAGAAAAAAATCTTTATTTGAAACGATAGAACTATGAAATACCAATTGAAAATTAACGGGAAAGCCTATTCGGTTGAAAAGAAGGCAAATGGTTATTTCTGTAATGGGATAGAGCTTTTGGAGTTTAATTCAAAATTTGTTAATGACTTGAGTTTTGAAAAAACAAATACCGAAGAAGGGGTTCATCTTAAAATTGGTTCGGAGTATTATTTTGCTTCACTTGAAAAAATATCTTCTACGGCTAACGGTGCGAAAGCTGAATCAGGTATCATTAAATCGCCGCTCAATGGTGTAGTGCATTCTTTGGAATGTGAAATTAACGATTCAGTAAAAAAAGGCGACAAATTAATCACGGTAGAAGCGATGAAAATGTTGTATCCATTTTATGCTGAAAAAGATGGAGTAATTGGCAAGTGTGAAGTTGCTAAAGGCGATGCTGTTAAAACCAATCAAGTTTTAATACTAATTCAATAATTATTTACAAACGGCTAAATAATATGAAAAAAGATAGTTATAAGTTTGGGAGATTTTAAGATAAAATTGAATTGTTGAGTAAAATGAGCAGAGGGTCATCAACAATCTTTGAAATAATGGAATTATGAATAAAAAAAGCATTTCTTTATTTCTATTCACTTTATTTTTGGCACCTTTATTTCTTTTTACACAAGAAGCCGAGATGGTGGGTGGTAAATTCATTTTTGGGTATGACTATAGGACTGTTCAGGAGATTGGTGGTAGTTTAAATTCTATTAAAATAACACTAGATACTTTTGCCAAAAAAATTAATTCTGAATTTACCTTAAAAATGTTTAAGGATTCTAACGAATTAGTTTCAGCATTAGACGAAAACAAAATCACTTGTGCCTCATTAACCCCTTTGTCGTATGTTCAATATGCAAAGAAAAATGTTAAGCCCTTAGTCTCAGCAATTGGTGCAAATAGCGAGGATGTTTTTATTCGTTATATTATTGTAGTCAGAAATGATTCTGGAATTGATACATTGGAGCAACTAAGTGGGAAGTCTTTTGCCAAGACCAAATCGGAAGAAACGGGATATTTATATCTAACCACAGAATTATTAAAAAAGAAGTTAAAGCCAATCAATACTTTTTTTGGTAGTTTTAGCGATTATGAAACCCAAGAAGAGGCTCTTTATTCTGTTTATTTTAAAAAAAATATAGGCTGCATAATTTCCGATGATACACTAAATATGTTGATTGAAATGAACCCGGCAATCCAGGATCAATTAAAAATAATTATTAAATCAGAGAAATTTATTTACAGTGGGCTGTTTGTAAATCAAAATATATCTAAAGAAATAGAAGAAAATTTGGTTCAGACATCGCTTACTTTGCATTTAACAAAAAGTGGGCGTCAAACCTTAAAATTGGTACGAACCAAAAAGCTACTTTTAGTTAAAGACGAAGATTTTAATAGTATTCGTGATTTGTTAAAAGAGTATAAAGACATCACCCAAAAGGATTATGCAGAAGTAAATGAAAAGCCCCAGGCCCAACTAGAAAAATAATTGTAAATTCAAAACCATTTTGAAGTTCGTCCTACCTAAATTCCGTGATTGTAATGGTAATTTCTGTTGTTTTTTCGTTGGTGTCTGATTTTTAATATTGCTTTTTTTATAAAAAACTAGAAAAATAATTTTGTGATTTCTTTTTTTTGACGATTTTTTATTTTTTGTATGCGTTTGAATTATCTAAATCAAATTATTGAATATTTGAAAACAATTTTGCAAAAATATTTAGATATGGATAGATTTCTGCTGTGGTAAGTTTTGCAGAAATATTTTTTATAATTTAAATAAAGTGGTTTTGCTTCGATTCCATATTGCAAGAAAGTTTGAAGCATCAGCAACATGC
>Ga0209573_1000644_pt1 | contig 68288 bp, 49 predicted proteins | sample TNRBio252014_DNA_FD_185870 | JGI IMG/M metagenome (GOLD analysis project Ga0209573, IMG submission 185870) | Wastewater treatment Type I Accumulibacter community from EBPR Bioreactor in Madison, WI, USA - TNR Reactor_6/25/2014_ DNA (SPAdes)... | ecosystem: Engineered > Bioreactor > EBPR >...
CTCCCGAATCTCCGCTCACCCGCAGCGAGGCCTCGTTTCTCACGACGCGATGGACACGCGTCGGTCTGGCGAAGAAGGAATCGGAAGACGGTCGGTGCGCGCTGGAGGAACTCTGCCGTGCTTATTATGAGCCGGTCGTCGCCTTCCTCCGTTGGGAATTGCGGGATCCGGATGCGGCGCGGGAGATGAGTCATGCGTTTTTCGCGGAGATGCTCGCCGGGGGCAAAATCGGCGCGGCGGAGCCGGGACGTGGGCGTTTTCGATCCTACCTGCTCGGTGCGGTGAAACACTTCCTCGCGAACCATCGGGGCGCGGCGCGCCGGATGAAGCGTGGCGGCGGCGCGGAGCATGTCTCGCTGGACGAGGATGTCTCGCGGGCTGGGGAAATCGCCGATCCGAGTCAGGAATCACCCGACGCGGCCTTCGATCGCCAGTGGGCGATCACGACCCTGGCCCACGCGATGGAGGCGGTGAGGAGCGAATGCGAGTCTGAGGGGCGAGGCGAATTTTATCACGCCGTGAAACCCTGGCTCACGGGCGAAGCAGCCCATGGAGACCAAGGGGCAGTGGCGGAGGCCTGCGGGATGAGCACGGCTGCCTTGAAAATGGCGATCAGCCGGCTGCGGCGGCGTTTCCGCGAGGCGGTGCGGGCGGAGATCGCCAGCACGCTGGAAGACGAGGCGCTGGTCGATGCCGAAATGCGGGAATTGTTCGCCGCACTCGCCTCCTGAGAGATCTTTTTGTTACCAATCCGGGACGCCGAGTCAGTAATCCAAGTGAGCAATTCATCCCCCATCTCTCCGGCCTGCCCGCAATGCGGTGCCTCCCTGCCAGCGGAGACGACCGAGGGCCTGTGCCCGCGTTGCCTGATGGCCCGGGCGATGGAGCCTTCGTTCGCGGATGAGGATGCGATTGAGTCCTCTCCCCGGGAAGCCGGCGCAGTCGATCCCGATCTACTGCTACCTGAGGCACTGAACGAACTGCTCCCTGCCAACACCTATCACGTCGAGAACCTCCTTGCCCGCGGCGGCATGGGGGCGGTTTACAAGGGCATGCAACTGCGCCTCGATCGCGCCGTCGCCATCAAGATCATGCGGCGCGACCAGGGACGGGACCACGGTTTCGAGCAGCGGTTCCAGCGCGAGGCGCTGGCGATGGCGACGCTGAATCACCCGAACATCGTCAGCGTGATCGATTACGGCGAGGCGGGTCCGGACTACCTCTACATTGTGATGGAGTTGGTCGATGGAGCGGATCTGATGGAAGTGATACGCTCCGGCGGCATGACGCAGGAGATGGCAATTTTGTTGCTCCCGCAAATCTGCGATGCGCTCCAGTTCGCACACGACCACGGCATCATCCATCGCGACATCAAGCCGGGCAACATCATGCTGACGCGCGACGGCCGCGTCAAGATCGCGGACTTCGGGCTCGCGAAGCGACACGATGTGGAAAGCTCCTTCCTTACCAAGAGCGGTGCCGGCATGGGCACTCCCGCCTATGCAGCGCCCGAGCAACTCGTCGCGGAGGAGGAGATCGACCATCGAGCCGACATCTACGCCCTGGGCGTGATGATCTACCAGATGATCACCGGCCAGCTCCCGCGCGGAGCGTGGAAACCACCGTCCGAGCAGGTGGCATGCGACCCGCACTGGGACGAGATCGTGAATCAGGCAATGCAGAGCGACCCAGGGGACCGCTACCAGCAGGCCAGGGAAGTAAAAACGGATGTGAGCCGGATCGGACTCACCGCGGAAAAGAGTGGCGCACGAGTGGAGAACATCAAAAAACCGGGCAGAAGTTACCTCGCTCCGTTTCTCCTCGTCACATTCGTTGTCCTTGCGATCGGTGGGGTTTTCGCCATCCAGCACTTCGTCGCGTCTCCTCCACAGCAAGTGCCCGCATCAGCCGACATACAAACTTTTCAGGGACATCGCTACCAGTTCGTAGCCGGCGCGTTCACCTGGGACGAAGCGAAAACGACGGCGGAGGAGATGGGCGGTCATCTCGCGACGGTCACGAGCAAGGAGGAGAACGAGTGGATCTACACCACCTTTGGAACCGAGGCTGATCCGGACGTTCGATCCTCGAGTATCTGGCTCGGAGGCGCGACCGATGCCGCCGGTCAACCGTGGAGGTGGGTCACCGGGGAAGACTTTGCATTCTCGGATTGGTTCGAGGGCGAACCCGGCTACACCTCCACCACGGGCCAGCCGGTGGATGGTCCATTCGGCATCGCCATCAAGCATCGCGAGAGACTTTTCTGGTTCGACGATCCCGTGAAGCGCGGAAACGCCAATGCCGGTTTCCTCGTCGAATGGGATGACAACGGGCCCGGAATTCGCGCTCCCACCTTGTCCGCCGTTTCTCCGCCCGGAACCGTGGACCTCCTCGCCCTGGTTGATGTCGTCCAGGACGCCGAAGGCGGCATCTGGCGTCGCGAGGGAACGGACCTGATCGTGACTGAAAGTTCGGCCCGGCAAGGAGGCCGTGGCAATCGACTCAGTCTCGCGCTGCCAGTGCGAGTGACCGGATCCTACCGGATCGAGGTTGAGTTCACGAAGTATGGCCGAAAAGAGGCCGTCGGCGTGCTCCTCCCGCTCGCGACTCACCGGAGTGTGGTGGCGAATTTTCAGGAGAGCTCCGATTACGCGGGATTGGTGTCGATCCGCGGGTTGACATTGAAGCACGAAGATAATCCGACGAAGACTCCCCACGCGATGGAAAACGAACGTCGCTACCGGGCTGCCATCGAGGTGCGATTGAATGGCGACCAAGTCGACATTGCCGCCACTTTCGAGGGAGAACCCCTCTTCCAATATCAAGGTCCCGTTGCCGATCTCGACAGCCGTCAATTTGCCATGAAGGATCAAGCGCGTCCCGGATTAAAGAGCATGGATCCGGTGACGTGGCACACCGCTCGCATCGAAATGCTGGAAGGAGGCACGATCACCCCGGTGCGGGACGGTTTGATCCTGCCAAAGGCCACCGAATAAGGCGGGAGGGCGCGGCCGCGACCCGAAAACAATGCCCCACGAGCCGGGGGCTAGGAAAAAAGTAGGTTACCAATCCGGGCACGCCTGTCAGGACCCGGTGAGGGCGATTCATGGGCCACTACCCGGGACGCCGCAAACCACCACATTCCATGAACATGAAATCCGTCTTCCTCGCCACCCTTCTCGCCTGCGCCGACCCGGCCTTCCTACAATCGCAGGAAACCGAACTCAAGGTCCAACGCCGCACCCATGATCGCGAAGCCAAACCCGACCGCGCGAACAACGTCAACGCGGTGACGAGGGGCCTGACCTTCACGGTGAAAAACACCGGACGGACCACGGCTGCCGAGGGGGAGGTCGAGTGGGCCATCCTCGTCGTGCGACCAGCGATGGGAAAACATCTCCTGAATTCAGGCACGGAAGCCCTTCCGGCGCTCGAGTTCGGAAGGACAGCCTCCTTCGAGGTCGGCTCGGTGCCGATGCAGGAGGCCGGCGCGAACCGCCAGGACATGGAATACCAGGTCATCGTCCGCCGGGGCGGGATCGAGGTCGCGAGAGTCGAAAGCACCGCCACTTTCGACGATTTGGCCGCGTCGTCACGGGGTGCGAAAGGGAAGGCGAAAGGCAAGGGGAAGAAGAAGAACTGATTCGCCGCATTCGGAGGAAACAAAAGATTCGAAGAAATCTTGTTACCAATCCCGGCCCGCCTGTCAGGACTCGGTGTGGGCGATCCATCCGCGCGCCCACCGACCAACTGAAACGGACCAACCAAATTCCAAACAAAGAAAGCACCCACCCGATGTACCACTATTCCACCCGCCCCATCACCCGCCTTGCCCTCGCCCTCACGCTGGCTCTGGGGTCTCTCCCCGCTTCCCTGCGTTCGCAGGATGCGTCCCGTCCCGATGTCGGCTTCGGCGTGAACGGGGTCTCGGTCGTCACCGATGGTATCACGCCCGCAGGCGGCAAGGTGACGGTGGACAGCCAAGGGCGGATCGTGACGGTGGGCACCGCGTTCTCCGGCAGTTTCCCTTACGTCTGCGTGATCCGCCGCCTGTCGAACGGAGTCCTCGACGCGAATTTCGGGACCGGTGGGATCGCCCGTTTCGGCGGCACAAGCAAGGGAGTCGTGATCGACCAAGCCGACAATATTCTCGTCTTGCTCGACTTTGTGGTCTCCGGAAGCCAGAAAGATATTTATGTCCTGCGACTCTTGGGTGGTGGGGCGAACGCGGGGACTCTGGATCCGTCCTTCGGCCCTGCTTCCGGAGCCTACGTACTCTCGACATTGAATGCGACCCCTGCGCCCGCGGACAGCAATGCAGGAGGGATTGCTATCCAGGGAGACGGAAGGATCGTTATCGTCGGCGACGCTTTCAACCCGGCCGCGACCAACAATGGAACCCAGGATCTGATCGTGGTGCGGCTGACTCCGCAGGGTTTTGTCGATCCATCGTTCAACGCCGGTTCCCCTCTCTACTTTGGAAATCTCCAGGAAGAATTCGCGATGGGAGCGGCCGTCGACAGCCAAGGTCGCATCTTCGTGGCTGCGCTCCACAATACCTTCACAAGAGTCTATCGGGTAACGTCGGCCGGACTTCCCGACCCATCGGTTGGCAACCCCAATGGAGGTTTCGAGTACCTGAATGGAACCATCATGCTCGGAAACAACATCTTGCCCACCGGGATCGCAGTCGATTCCGACGACAGCGTGCTGGTCTGCGGCCACCAATCGGGAGCCGCCATCACCGGCACCAAGCTTTGGCTGGCGAAATATCTGCAGGACTCGACCGCCACCACCTGGGTGACCGAAGAAGACTACGGCGCCCCCGGTGAAATGGCCTTTGACCTCGCGGTCCAGCCCGACGGCAAGATCGTGGTGGCTGGATTTTCCAGCGACCCTCCCGGCACCGCCGTGATCCGCTACCTTTCCGACGGTTCGCGGGACCCTTCATTCAACCAAGGCTTCGGCGGCTTCGCCGCCAATCTGACGGGCGCGGTCGGTGAATTTGCGAGCGGCGTGGCGATCCAGAGCAACGGAGGAATTGTCTTGGCAGGAAGTAACTCGACAAGCTTCTATGCCGCACGGATCGGCGCTCCCCGGCTCGTCACCCCGACCCAGTTGCGCTTCTCCTCGACCCGCGTCGGCCGGACCTCCAAGCCTCAGTCACTGACCCTCTCCAACCCCGGCGGTGCGATGCTCACCGACCTTCAAATCCGCATGCTCGGCAGCGGGAGGAGGGACTTCCAGTTACTGACTCCGGACGAGACCATCGCCGGGGGAGCCACGGTGAGCCGACAGGTGAAGTTCAAGCCACGGCGCAAGGGCGTCCGCATCACCGACGTGCAGATCACCACCGCCAACGCCGGGAGCGCGACGGTGCGGTTCATTGGGCGGGGACGATAAGTGCCCCCGGGGTCACGCGCGAAGAGCCATGAGAATTTCGGCTATTTCCTCCCGATGCCTTTCCCCAAAAGCGGAATCGACTTCGACTCATCAGCGCTGGAAACCGTCAGGATCGCCATGCGTTTTCCGACCTTCCGGGGCTTGAACGTGATCGACACGGAAGTTGAACCTCCGGCCGCAATCGCGGAGCTGCCCGGCCCGGTGAAGCGGAAATCACGCGCGGCCTTGCCGGAAATCGCAAGGGCGAGACCCTCCAGAGGTGCTCCTCCCGTGTTGCGGATGAGGATCTGCAGGGGTTTGCTCTTCTTGCGAAGGACGCTCCGTTTGAACGGTCGTGCCCCTGAGACCTCCAGCTTCGCATTGAGCAGCCGGAAGACATGAACGGCTCCGGACGCCGAAGCTCCGGTGGATGTCTGGACCGGATTGACTCCGATGGTGTCCGAGTCCTCAAAGGGCTCGCCAACGAGAACGAGACCATCGGCAAGGGCGAGCGAGAAGCCGAAGCGATTGCCAACTCCCGGACTCGATGACTTGAGGTAGGCCTGATGGGACCAGTTGCCGCCGTTCCTCCGAAACACGTAGACGGCACCGGCCTGGTTCACGGTGTCGTCGTCGGGGCCATCGACCACGTTTGTTCCACCCCGCTCGAAGTCCGCCGCCACCACCGCGAAATCTCCGTCGATGGCAACCGACCGGCCGAATGTATCGCCCGCGTCCCCGTTCGGGGCCTTGAGGTATGCCCGCTGCTGCCATCCGCCGCCTCCACGGGTGAAAACATAGGCGGCCCCGGCATCGACCGCCGCTTCATCGATCGGGCCGTCGATCACGGTAGAAGCCCCATCCTCGTTCAAGGCACCCACGATCACCGTCTCTCCGCTGATGGAGACGGAGCAACCGAACTGATCCATCTCGCCGGGTTCCGATGCCTTGAGGTAGGCATCCTGCACCCATGAGCCGCTCTCCCGGGTGAAAACGTAGGCGGCCCCCGCATTGCTCAACGTGTTGTTGGTTTCTTCGCCGTTCACACCGCCGTCGCTGCTTCTCTCGCCGAGGGCTCCGACGATCGCGAGATCTCCATCGATCGAGACGCTGTACCCGAAGTTGTCGGCACTTCCGGTATTGGATGCCTTGAGATAGGCCTCTTGCTCCCAATCCGTCCCGTTCACCCGGCGGAAAATGAAAGCCGCCCCGCTGTTCAGCGAGCCCTCGTTCACGACCTGGTTGACTCCAGCAGAGGCTCCGTCTTCGAAGTAGGCGCCGACAATGACCCGCTCGCCCGAGACTCCGACGGAAAAACCGAAGAGGTCGTTTTCCCCTGGCAACGCGGCCTTTAGATACGCCTGCTGGCTCCAGACGCCGCCGGATCTGGCAAAGACGTAGGCGGCGCCGGATTTGTCGAGGGCATCGTTGTCGATCCCGTTCACCCCTCCGCTGGAGCCCTTCTCGTGCCGGGCACCCACCACGATGAGATCTCCATCGACCGCGACACTGTATCCGAACTCATCATCGATCCCTGAGTTGGCTGCTTTCAGATAGGCTTCAAACACCCATTCTCCGTTCACAAGCCGAAAGACATAGGCGGCACCCGAGACCGATTTGCCATTGTCGTCCGATCCATTGACCGTCGTGGACGATCCGTCCTCGCTCGAGGCCCCGACGACCGCCACCGATCCATCCGTGGCCACGGAGTATCCGAAAAGATCTCCCGATCCCGTGTTCGAGGCCTTGAGAAAATCGGTCCGAGCAAAGAGCGGATCGATGATGACCGGATAGCGGGCCGTGGAATCATCCACCTCGATTGCAAACCCTCCCTCGCGCTTGCGAAAGGCGGAACCCAGCACCTTGCCATCGGCATCCCAGACTTTCAATTTGTCGTAGCGCCATTCACTGTCACCTGCACCTCCTCCAAGGTGCAGTGCTTGCCCGTCCTCACACACACCCGCCGTCCCGCCGGCCACATCGATCACGACACGCAGTGGACCGCCTGATTCGTGGCCGCCCGGCCGCGAGGCAAGGGTGTAACCGTGCTCGATCCCCTCCCGACGATTCACGAGCCACTCCGTGACCTCGGGACGTCGGATTTCGAGCCGCCCCTCCCCGGTTGCGACCTCTCCTTCGCCGACCGCCGGAGGCTGTTCTCCATACCCGAGCGCCACCGTTCGCCAACGACTCGTGGATGCCCTGTCATCCTCTTCCAGGGTGACGGCAAATCCCTCCGGACCGACTTGGGCGCGAATGCCGTGCGCCGCATTGTGGAACCAACGTTCGTCCGGACTTCCGACCACGGGGCGAGATTGCAATTTCGCCTCTTCCAATGCGAACCTCAATGAGGCCGGGAAACCACCAGACACCGGTTCCGAAAATCCATCGCAGGAGAGCAGCAGGAGGGAGAGTGTCAGGAAGATCGCTTTCATCGGGACAAAAGAGATAGTGTAACAGCGGTCAAGTAAAGCCCCAACTCGGAACGAACGCGGGCTTTAAAATGTTTCATTTGGTTCCAGAAACAATCGAAAAAGCACGACGAAGATCACGCTATGGCTTGCGATTGATATCCGGCAAGATAGGATGATCTCCATACTCCGAGCATGAAACCAATCATTCTATTCTCCGTTGTCTTTGTGATTCTGGGCACATCCGGTAATGGGGCCGACTTCCCTACGAACAGCGCGGCAAACCGGGTGCTACTCACGGAGGATTTCGTGAGCCGCGGAACCTCAAACGGGACGAACGAGACGACCGATGTGCCGAGCGGTATCGCCATCGATCCGGAGACGGGAAAACTGTTCGTCGCTTCCATTTTCGACAACCGCATCCTCCGGTTTGCCGACATCGACAGCCTGAATGACGGCAGTCCAGCTGAAGCCGTGATCGGCCAAACCAGTTTCGCGGGAACCGGTCCAGCGACGAGTCAAACCCGCCTGAGTTACCCGGATGGCCTGTGTTTCGACAGTTCCGGCAATCTCTGGGTGGCGGACACGGAAAACCACCGCGTCCTTCGTTTTCCCGGTGCCGCCAGCGTGGCATCGGGCATGGCTTCGGCCAATCTGGTGCTCGGTCAGGAAACCTTCGACGCCAATGTGAGTGGTGACGGCGCGGACAAGATGTTTGAACCCACGGGCGTCTTCATTGATGGAGGCGGCAATCTCTGGGTGGCGGACCGCCGGAACGACCGAGTTTTGAAATTCCTCGATGCCTCAAGCCTCTCCAACGGCGACGATGCCGATATCGTCGTCGGATGGCCCGACTTTTCAACTCCATCCAGCGGGAGCGAAGCAAACCGGTTCACCAGACCCGTATCCGTTTTCGTTGATGGAGGAGACCGGCTCTGGGTGGCGGACGAGATCAACAGCCGCGTTCTTCAGTTCGACGGAGCGAGCACGGTGACTTCCTCGAGTTCGGCCGTGCGGGTGTTCGGCCAGGACGGCTTCGGCACCGACAGCCCGGGACTTGCCTCAGACCGGATGCATTATCCCAACAGCATCGTTGTGGACGCAAACGGTCATCTCTACGTGACCGACAACACGAACGATCGCCTGTTGGTTTTCCGGAATGCCGCCGGCAAAGCAAGTGGCGCCCCCGCCGACCGTGTTCTCGGAGCACCGAATTTCACAACGAACAACCCCTCATCCTTGACCACCTCTCAAACCCTTTCCCGTCCCCGTGGAGTCACGATGGATCCCGATGGGAACCTTTGGGTGGTCGATTACAACCGGGTTCTGCGATATTCCTCCGTTCCCGATGCTCCCCAGGATGCGATCAATCCGGTGCTTTCCCTCTCCAAACGTCCACCCAAGCGGACGAGCAAATCAGCCGTCAAGATCTCCGGCGTTGCAAGCGATGCGGGTGGCATCAAGGAGGTACGGTATCAAGTCGGGAAAGGGGCGCTTTTACCGGCGGCCGGCACAACGTCGTGGAGTTTCAAAGCGAAATTACAAAAGGGGAAGGCCAACACCATCCAAATTTACGCTGAGGATTTTGCTGGAAATCGCTCTACCATTTCCACGTTGCGGATCAAGAGCACGAAATAACCGGATTCTCCGATCCCCCCGGACTCGTTGCCTAGACTCGAATATCCTCAGAGTCGTGGACACGCCGGGGACCAACCGTTGGTTTTACTCCGGCTCTTCCTCCGCCTCGCGCCGCGTGGCCTCCTCGCGCGGCTTCACTTGGCGGGCTTTCCAAATCTCATACACCATCGGCAGCACCGAAACGACGATGATGCCGACGACGACGAGTTCGAAATTTTCCTTCACCACGGGGATGTTTCCGAAGAACCAGCCCGCCGGAACAATCAGCGCCACCCAGAGAAAGGCCCCGAGCACGTTGAAGGCCATGAACTTCCGATAGTTCATCGCGCCCGATCCGGCGACGAAAGGAGCAAAGGTGCGCACGATGGGCACGAAGCGGGCGAGGATAATGGTCTTGCCCCCGTATTTCTCGAAAAACTCGTTGGTCGTGTCGAGGTGCTTCTGTTTGATGATGCGGGGAAACTTCGCGGCGAGCTTCTCTCCGGCAAATTTCCCGATCGAGTAGTTCGCAGTGTCTCCGAGGATGGCGGCGACGAAGATGATCCCGGCGGCAATCCAGATGTTCAACCCGCTCACCGGATCGGCGGCGAGAGCTCCGACGGCGAAAAGGAGCGAATCGCCAGGCAGGAAGGGCGTCACGACAAGGCCGGTCTCGCAGAAGATGATGAGGAAAAGAATGCCGTAGACCCACTTGCCGTAGTCCTGGGTCAATTGGTGGAGGTGCTCCTGAAGGTGGAGGACGAAATCGAGCAGTTGTTTGAGGAGATCCATGCGGGGAGGGGCGCGAACGCGAGGAGTCTCCGCCCGGAAGTCGGATTTTCAACCCGTGGTTTCCTCAGGCGAACCTGCCTATCGGCCGAAATGCTTCGTAAAAAACTCACCCGAGGCCGTGAGGCAGGCATCAAAGGCGTCCTGCCGCCCGAGAAAGGCATGAGGGGCGTCGGTGATGAGGACGAGGCCGGTCGGGAGACCGAGTTTCTGCAGATCCGCCCTCGTCTCATCGGCGTGGGTGCTTGAATCGTCGTTTTGACCGCTCATGAAGAGCAGGGGCGGATCGGCCCGGTCGAGGTGGTGACGTGGCGAGGCCAGCGCGTAAGTCTCACGGATCTCGGACTGCGGACCGCCAAGAAAGGTGCGGTAAAAGGGATCGTCCGCCTTTGCACTGAGCTCGCCGATGCGCTCGGAAAGCAGGTCGCTCTGGGCACCCATCGCGATGCAGGCCTGGACGGCGCTGGACCGGTCGGCGTTGCCTCCTTCGCCTTCGAGCGAGGCGACACCGCCACTCGCGGCGAGAAGCGCGGCGAGGTGACCGCCCGCGGAAAGACCCGTCACACCGATCTTCGACGGATCGATCCCGTAGGTCGCGGAGTTCGCGCGCAACCATCGCACCGCGGCCTTGCAGTCCTGGATCGCGGCGGGGAATTTCGCTTCACCACTGAGCCGGTAGCTGATCGAGACGGTCACAAAACCGCGCGCGGCGAGGGCCATGGCGAGATTCGTCATGGACGAACGCTCGCCCTTGAACCAACCACCCCCGTGGATGCAGACGATCGCGGGGAGGGATTCCTTCCGCTCCGTCGGACGATAGAGATCGAGTTTCACTTCGCGTTCGCCGTAGCGGGCGTAGGTGAGGTCGGAATGGGTCTCGAGCGAGGCGACGAGGGCCTCGGACAATTTCGTCGGCACGGGCTTGACGGGCTCCGGGGACGGGGTCGGCGAGGCTTCCGCAATGCGAAGGCCGCGGAACTCGAGCGCTCCCGCCGCCTCGCCTTTCGGACCGCCCGAGTCCCCGCCGAGACCGAAGGTCAGTTTTTCCTCGGCAATGCAGGGATGCGAGGCGGTGATCTCGCGATCATCGATCGTGGCCTTCAACGTTTCGCCCGAGAAGATCAGTTTCACGCGGTGCCAGGCATCGGTCGCGAGGGAACCCTCTTGCTTCACCAACTCGACCGTCTCTCCTTTTTTCGGATGCGCGAGGACACGGATCTGATCCTTGCCCATGACGAGGTGGACGAGGTGCCCGCGCTCCTGCGATCCGTTGAAAATGATTCCGGCGAAGGTCGCCCCGCGCTCGAGGCGGAACTCGCACTCGATCACGGCATCCCGCAGCGGCAGCTTCCGCAGTTTCACCGGTCCATGCCGACGCTCGCCCGATTCGAATCCGCGGAGGATGCCGTCACGGGCCGTCCAGGTGCCAAGCCCCCAGAACCATTCCTTGGAAAGCTCGCCGGAGAATGTTTCCTCGAGGAGCACCTTCCCATCCTCCGCCCGGGCGGGGTGAGCGAAGAGTAGGAGCAGGAAGGCAAACAAGAGGCGCGAAAGATTCATGACGCATCATGGTCCAAGGCATGAACCACGCAAGGGACGGGCTTGGGGCGGTACAGGGAAACGTTTCTCCACTCGCCAAACCCTCGCCGCTGCGTTAGAACTCGTCCTTCATCCGACGCCGCCTGATCATGAGCCATCCCTTCGAACCCTTTTCCCGGGAGCATCTCCACGTCCTCCTCGTCGGCTTCGCAGGCATCGCGGCGATCCTCTTCTGCGGACAACGGGGCGGAGCGTGGAAAACGGCGACGACGCAAGGGCTCGCCTGGATCAATCTCGCGGCCTGGCCAATCAGCCTTGCGGCGGCTTGGTGGCAGGGAGGAGACCTTGACCTCGAGAATGTCCTCCCCTTTCACCTCTGCGACATCGCGGCGGTCACCGCGGGACTCGCGCTCCTGACAAAAGCACCCATTTTTCGTTCGCTCACCTACTTCTGGGGCCTCGCGGGGACAATCCAGGGACTCGTCACCCCCGCGATCCGCGAAACGGGACCGATCTTTTTCTCCTTCTTCCTCCAGCATTTCACGATCGTCGCGGCGGCGCTCTTTCTGCCGATCGTGCAGGGATGGAGACCGCGCCGCCCCCTCTGGAAAGCAGTCGGCGAGGTCTTCGCTTGGTCGGTCGCCTACCTGCTCTTCGCCATCGTCGTCAATGCGATCACGGGAGCGAACTTCGCCTACGTCTCCCACCCGCCGGAGAACCCGAGCCTTCTCGATCACCTCGGACCGTGGCCGTGGTATATCGTCTCCATGCTCGGAATCGCCCTCGTGTTTTACTCGCTGCTGTGGTTGCCGTTTGTGCGAAAGAACCAATCGGAGACGTGAACCATCCCGTAAAGAAACTCATGAGAGTTTCTCTGTCGACGGAGGTCTCCGTTGATTCGGAAATCACATTTCCATTCGCAAAACCTCTTTCCGCACCGGATTCTTATCCCATGCCCGCCAAACGAAAGCCCGACGACGAATTGCGCGGCCCCGAGCTTGTGAAAGAAACCGCGCGGCGCATCCGGCTCGCCCGCACCCACTGGGATGCCCATCGCAACGGCGCCTGCCGACTCGAGCGGACCCGCGCCCTCGCGCTCTACGATCGGCTCAGCGAGGCAGAGAAAGAGCAAATCCCCCAGGTCCTCCGCGTCTGGCTCCGCTATCGCAGCGAGAAGTATTTCGGCGAGCACCGCACTCCACCCGGATCGGGGGCGCCGGGCCGCGGACGGCGCGAACACGAGGATTCCTGAGCTCCCGGCGTGGAAACAAACGAAGGGCGCCCGTCTCCGGACGCCCTTCGCGCAGATTTCCCTGTCTCACCAAGGGGGGAAAGTCAATCAGGCCACGTCGCGCGAGGCCTTGGCGGCGGTGCGGTCGAGGTCTTCGAACTCGCGTGCCGTGATGATGCGTTCTTCGAGGACACAACGGGAGATCCAGCCCTCGAGACGGGCGAAGTCGGGATTCTCCGCCGCGCTTTCGACGACGTGTTGCCAATCATGTCCGCGGCGCTCGGCCGGGACGGCGATGCGGTGCACCGAGAAAAATTTCTTGAGCGACTCGAACTCGCGTTCGCCGAGATTCTCGATCACGGCGGACTCGGGGAGGTCATCCAGCACGTCGCCGGGCAGGCCGAAGCTGACCACGCCAATGCCGTAGCGGGCCGCAAAGCGCCCCACTTCGCGGGCGATCGCTTCGTCCTTCACCGGAGCGGCGATCACGAGCTCGCCCGTGTTGGCCCACTCCGAGGCGGAGAGGCACTGGTAGAGGTCTTCGAGGAGGCTCGCCTGATCCAACTCGAGGCGGAGCTTCACCGCATCGACGCGGAGGGGCGATTCGCCCATGCGGCGGCTGACTTCGAGCTTGCGCTTGTCCATCACCGGACCGTCGCCATCCGACTCGGAGGTGAGCCACTCGATCGCAGCGAGATCCGGCACGCGCCAGCGGTTCGCACCGGCGTCGAGAGAGAAGGATTCGGCGAAAACGAAGGGATGTTGCCCGACCGACTCGAGGTAGCGGTGCACCACGGCGCGGAACTTCGAGGCCCGCTCCATCGCGAGGCTGTATTCCGCACTGCTGACCGTGCCACCCTCGCCCGATCCGTCGCCCGACCGGAAAAGATTCCGCGCGCTGTTCATCGTGTGCATCGTCGCGGTGCGCAGGTAATAACCCTGACCCTGCTCCACCTTCGCGATGGGCGAAGAGGGATCGCAGGACATGATCGAGAAATGGTAACGAAGCGTCGCGTCGGAATAGTCCTGCTTGAGACGGTTCTTCACGAGATCGATCAGCTCGGTCCCCTTGATCGCTTGTGCGGGATTCCGAGGGAGAATGTCAGGAAGAATTTCTTTAAGCTGGTCGCGAAGATTCATAAAGTTTGCGGGGCTGGAGTTGAGTGGTCGTCAAAAATTGGCGAGGCGGAGGGGAGACTCGCGTTTCTTTTTATGATCCAGACTCCAGTTTGACCCAAGGTCAAGCGTTTCGTTCAAAAAGTTGATAGTTAAGCCCTCTATAATTTTAATTTTTGAACAATTTTATAATCTCCATCACATCGGCCCGATTTTTCACGCCCGGGGGCGTCGGGGCGCGTGCGAATCACTCCCCGGCAGGGAGCTTTCGCCAGACGAGATTCCGGTATTGGGCCCGGGTTTGGTAGGCGGCGAGGCCGATGGGCACGGAGAGCTCGATGTCTCCCGGAAGCAGGCTGATCTTTCGGCCTTCCAGATCAAGAGTGACCGCCTCGTCGTCGTTAATCCACGCCTGCAATTGGTCATCGGTGACTCGCACGCGGATTTTGTACCAAACGTCCTTCTCAAATCCTTCGATGCTCATGGTTTCATTTTCCGAGGCATTCAGGTCATCTACGGAGGAAATCCCCACCACGCCACCGCCCCAGCCGCCGACCACGAAGGTGGCGTGACTGTCCTTCACTGGAAAGGTGAGGGCGACGAAGAAATCGTTCCCGTCGAGCTTCATCGCCTCGAGCGAGAGTTCGTAGTTCGAGGTGGCGGGAGGTGCCTCGCTCCAGTTCACTCCGGTGATGACGGCACCGAAACCGAATTCAAGATGTCCGTCCTCGTTCACGAAGACATCGCCTTCTCCACCGAACGCGGTCTTTTTCCATTTCCCCAATGTTTTGCCGTCGAAGAGCGGGATCTCGTCGGCAGCCTTCGGAGCGGCGACAGCATCCTTGACGGGCTCGGGTTTGGCAGGCTCCGCCGGAGTTTCTTTCGCGGGCTCCGCTTTGGGCGCCTCGGCGGCGGGGGCGGCCGGCTCGGACGAGGCGACCGTCAGGGTGGTGCGGGCAAAGGCGGACTTGCCGGAATCGGGGTCTTCGCGCAGCGACCAGACAAAAACTCCCGGCTGTTGGTAGAGCGAAAAATGCATCGCGATCCCGACCGCGAAGAAGACCACGACAAAAAGGAGGGCGGCACCTGCGTATTTCATGGTCCTGACTTGTCAGATTGGCCGCCCTTCTGCAAGTGAAATCGGGATGCGCGATGCCGCGGGACGGTCTCGAAAATTTCGATCCCGGCGATGTTTTGAGATTCCTTCCCGGACGCCGGGAGACTACAATCGCGCCCATGCGATCCCTCCTCGTTTTCTGTCTGGCCGCTTTCACCCTCTGCTTTTCCACCTCCTGCCTGCGCACCTCGACGGTGGTGCGGGTGAAGAAGGACGGCACCGGCTCCATCATCGCCCGCTATTATTTCTCGCCCGAAATGCTCGCGATGCTGGACCAGCTCGGCCAACTCGGGGGCGCACTCGGCCAGCTCGGCGGTGCCGCGGAAGGTGCCGCCGCCGGACCAGACCTCGGGCTCATCCGCGAGCTCGCCAAACCCGACGAGGAATCCCTCAAATCTGACGCCGCCGGATATGGCGAAAGCGTGCGCTACGCCAAACACGAGCCCGGCAAGGACGAAGACGGCTGGGAAGGCTACACTGTCGTGTATGATTTCGACGACATCCGCAAAGTTCGCATCGATCAGAGCTCCGTGCCCGGCAAAGCCAAGGACTTCGTCGCCTCGGCCGGAGAAGAGTTGAAGAAAGACGAAGGCGGGGCCCTTTCCTTCACCCTCGAGGGCGACGTCCTCACCGTGAAGTCGACCTTCGCCAAGGATGGCATGGACGGCGTCGTCGATCAGAAGCAACTCGATCAGGCCAAGGAAATGGGGATGGCTCCGTCCCAGGCCATGCAGATGGCCGCCGGCATGACGCAGGGCATGCGCGTCGGATATTTCCTACGCGCCGAAGACGGCATCGCCGAGACCAACGCCGATCACGTCACCGGCGATCTCATCATTCTCAGCGACGCCGACATCGGGAAGGTCCTCGTCGATCCCGATCTCGGGGCCTTCATCGACAAAGCCGCCGCCGATCCCAAGGCCGTCACTCCCGAAGCCGCCAAGGAGACCATGCTAAAACTCGAGGCCATGACGATCGAGTCGAAGGACGAGATCACCGTGAAGTTGAAGTGAGCCCTCCTCCGCGCATGCGTGAGGCGAGGCATGGTCCGGGACGTGGTAGGATCCCGGTCTCTTGATGCGCCTCTCCCCACTGTGTTGGTCCGTGCTTTTGCTTTCCCTCTTCGGATCCGGGAAAGCTTCGGATCATTGGGCCTTCCAGCCACCCGTCCGCGCCGATGTGCCGGAAGGGAAACATCCCGTCGATTTCTTCATCGACGCCCGACTCTCAGAGGCCGGGATCGAACCGCTCCCGCCTGCGGATGCCGCGACCTTGTTGCGGCGTCTCTCGCTCGATCTCACCGGGCTGCCGCCGGGGGCGGTGATCGGTGATCCGTCATCGGTAAACGGTAAACTGAAAACATCGAATACCGATTTGACTTCACTTCGTTCCGTCCACCCGCTTCGCGTGTTCCGGTCACTGATTACTCCCGACGACTGGTCCCAGATCGTCGACCAATTTCTCACGTCTCCTCATTTCGCCGAACGCTGGACGCGCCACTGGCTCGACCTCGCCCGTTATGCCGACAGCGACGGTTACCTCGGTGACACCGAGCGGAACTGGGCCTGGCGGTATCGGGATTGGGTCATCGACGCGATCGACCGCGACCTTCCCTACGATCAGTTCAGCATCGCCCAGATCGCCGGCGACCTGCTGCCGGAGAGCGGCGAAGGCGGTCGCATCGCGGCGGGCTTCCATCGCAACGCCCTCCTCAACACCGAGGCCGGGGTCGACAAGGAACTGGCTCGCACCAAGCAGGTCATCGACCGCGTCAATGCCGTGGCGACGACCTGGCTCGGATTGACCCTTGCCTGCGCCGAATGCCACAACCACAAACACGATCCGCTGAAGCAGGACGAGTTTTACCAAGTCTACGCCTTCTTCAACAACCTCGACGACGAAGAGCCGTTGATCCCGCTACCAGGAGAACTGGAGCGCTATCAAACCAGTCTCGCCGCTTGGGAAAAAGAGACCGTCTTGCTTGAGGCGGACCTCGCTAGGGAGACGGAGAGCCTGACAAAACGACAAGGGAAATGGGAAGCGGGTCTCGGGGAATTGCCGGCTTCCCCTTGGATCGCCCTCCTTCCCCACAATGCCGAGTCCGGCGCCGGCGACACGATGACGATCGAGAAGGATGGCAGCATTCTCGCCAAGGCGAAGAAGAGCGATCCCGACACGGTCACCTACACCCTCGAATTTCCCGTACCCGCGTCGCTGGCGACGCTCGGCTCTGTCCGGATCGAAGCGCTTGGATCCCCGGGCGAAGGCCGCGAAGCCGGCGTCACCGCCGGGCGGGGCAAAGAAGGTTCATTCGTTCTCTCGACCCTCTCCGCCCAGGTGCGCGGCGCGGACGGAAAGCTGCGAACGCTGGCGTTTTCCGACACGAAGGATCCGCTCTGGAAGGTCGATAGCAGGACCCACCGCCATAAGGCGCGGAGTTTCCCGCTGAAAGAATCGGCCACGGTGGCGAAAGGAGAACAGGTCGTCCTGACCATGCGTCACAAGGCGGGAGGCGCGACGACACTGCGGCGGTTCCGGATCTCGGCGGCGGTGGAGACGGACGCGGTGGCGACCGACCTGACCGATGCCGTCCTCGCCGCCCTGCAAATCGATCCTGACAAACGCACCAAGGAACAGCACGCGGTGATCGCGGCGCATTTCCGCAGCCTCGATGACCCGTGGATGGCGAAGCGCCTCGAACTCGACCGCCATCTCGCGAAGATCCCCTCGAAACCCGCCAGCAAGATCCAGACGGTGAAGGAGCGCACCGCGGAGCGGCACAAGGACTACGTCCACGTCCGCGGCGACTACATGAGGCGCGGTGAGGTCGTGGCCGCGGGAGTGCCCGAGGTCCTGCATCCCCTGAAACCACGAAACGCAACGGGCGAGGCCGACCGGATCGACTTCGCCCGCTGGCTCTTCGACGAGGCCAATCCCCTCACCGCCCGTGTCGCCGTGAACCAGATCTGGCAGCATCTCTTCGGCACCGGACTCGTCGCGACGCCCGATGATTTCGGCACCGAAGGCGCCGCTCCGACCCATCCCGAGCTGCTCGACTGGCTCGCCACAGAATACCGCCGCCTCGGCTGGAGCCGCAAGGCACTGATCCGGCTCATCGTCACCTCGCAGGCCTACCAACGATCCTCCGTGATCCCCGCCGACCCGCCGGTCGATGCGACCGACAACACCCTGCTCTGGCGGCAGAACCGCTACCGCGTCGAGGCAGAGACAGTGCGCGATCTCCACCTCGCCGCGAGCGGTCTGCTCTCGCGCAAGGTCGGCGGAAAGCCGGTGCGCCCTCCCCTGCCCGGTTTCGTCACCGAAGTGGGACGCAGCGTCGCCTGGCCCGTCAGCGAGGGCGAGGACCGTTACCGCCGCGGCCTCTACATCTTTCTGAAGCGGACCATCATGTATCCCTCGCTGATCGCCTTCGACGCTCCGGGCACGGAGGTGGCGTGCAGCCGCCGCGACCGCACCCAGAGTCCGATGCAGGCGCTGACCCTGCTGAACGATCCCGTCTTCTTCGAATGCGCCGAGGCCCTCGGGAAGACCCTGACAAACCAACCTTCCGGCGATCCCGACGCGCTCATCGACGAGCTGTTCCGACGTTGCCTCGGACGCGATCCCGAACCGGCGGAGCGCGATGCCCTGCGCTCGGCCCACGCCGACTTTCTCGCCTCGGGCGACCCGGAGCGCGCTTGGACCGCGACCGCACGCGTCATCCTGAACCTCGACGAATTCATCACCCGCGAATGAGTCCCGAGTCCCCGCTCTTTTCCCCGCATCCCCGCAGCCGGCGCGAGTTTTTCACCTCGGGCGCGAGTGGGCTCGGCGGCCTCGCCCTCGCCTCGATGCTGCGCGACGACGGACTCCTCGCGGCGGAGTCGCAGACGGGATTCAAGGCCCCGCATTTCGCGCCGAAGGCGAAGAACTGCATCTACTTCTTCATGGAGGGAGGTCCCAGCCAGATGGACCTCTTCGATCCGAAGCCGAAGCTCAACGAACTCGATGGCCAGCCGCTGCCGCCCTCCGTCCTCGAGAAGGCCCAGTTCGCCTTCATCCAGAAGGAAGAGGCGAGGCTCATGGGCAGTCCGCGAACCTTCAAGAAATACGGCCAGTGCGGGATGGATCTCTCCGACCTGCTCCCGCATCTCTCGACCTGCGTCGATGACATCGCCTTCGTCCGCTCGATGTATTGCGACCAGTTCAACCACCTGCCCGGGCAGCTGCTGATGTTGACCGGCTCGCCCCTGCGCGGCTGGCCCACGCTGGGATCTTGGCTGAACTACGGACTCGGAAGCGACTCGCGCGACCTGCCCGGCTATGTCGTTCTCACCACCCTCGGGCGGGGCCTTCCCGGCGGCGCGGCGAGCTGGTCGAGCGGTTTCCTTCCGTCGAACTACGGCGGCGCGCTCTTCCGCAGCCAGGGCAGTCCGGTCTTGAACCTCGACACGCCCGACCGCATTTCCCCGGACATGCAGCGTCGCAGCATCGAGGCCATCAACGACCTCAACCGTATCCGCCAACAGCGCACCGGCCACGACGAGATCACCGCCCGCATCCGCAACTACGAGCTCGCCTTCCGCATGCAGTCGGCCGCGCCGGAATTGATTGATTTGTCAGGAGAATCGAAGGCCACCCTCGAGGCCTACGGAGTCGACCGGAGCGAGCGCGACAGCAGCGACAAGACCGGCTTCCAGAGTTCCTTCGCGCGCAACTGCCTCCTCGCCCGCCGCCTCGTCGAGCGCGGCACGAGATTCGTCACCCTCTTCCTCTCGACCTGGGACCAGCACAGCAATCTCGACAAGGAACTCGCGACGAACACGCGGATCTCGGATCAACCGGTCGCGGCCTTGCTGAAGGATTTGAAAGAGCGCGGTCTCCTCGACGAGACCCTCGTCGTCTGGGGTGGTGAATTCGGGCGCACGCCCCTCGGCGAAAATCGTCCCGGCTTCAAGACCGTGACCGGTCGCGATCACCACCCGCATTCCTTCAGCCTCTGGATGGCGGGCGGCGGGATTCAGGGCGGTCAGGTCATCGGCAAGACCGACGAGGTCGGCTGGGGTGTCGTCGAGGATCCCATCCATGTGCACGACCTCCACGCGACGATCCTGCATCTCTTCGGCTTCGATCACAAGCACCTCACCTACCGCTTCCAGGGCCGTGATTTCCGCATTACCGATGTGCACGGCGAGGTGGTGAAGAAGCTCTTGGGGTGACGTCTTGCGCGCGAGCGCCTCGAAGGATCTTGACGCGATATTCCCGAAGTCCTAAAAGCGGTCCATGCCGATTTCGTCCATTGCCGTCATTCTTATCAGGCTCTACGCCTTGAATCTCGCCATTGTAGGATTTTTCCAGTCACTCGGGATTGCACTTCAGGTCGGATCCCACGGAGTGGCTCTGCTCTCGTCCATGATTCCCGGTCTGGGAAGCCTCATCACCGGCGTGATTCTTTGGATGATCGCACCCCGCCTCGCGACTCTGCTTGCATCACGCCGGGACGAAAACGTCACTCTCGAAGGAGTCAATGAACTCACGCTCTACACGGCCGTTTTTATTGGCGTCGGTCTTTGGTTCGCCCTTTCATCGTTCGCCGGCGTTTTCAATTGGTTGCATTACTTTGCGGTGAGCCGCTCTTCCCTCTCTGCCTGGGATGATGCCGAGCAAAACAACTTTTACGCACTCGCTTCCGAATTCCTGACCTTCATCGCCGGTCTCTTTCTCGTCGTGACAGGCCGAACCTGGGCAGGAAAGCTCATGGCGTCGAAGACACGCAAGGTCGACGCCAGGATGGAATGACCTGCTTGTTCTTTCCCGAAGGTTGCCCGGAATTCATCTACCTCCCCTCAGGCAGGGACTGCTGCGGCGAGACACTCTCCCTGACCCAACCGAAAGCCGCCTTCACGCCGCGCACGACGGCTTGATCGAGGATGCGTCGGATCCCGAGCTTCTCCGAGACATGATTGAGGTCGTGGCGGTGACGAGGCAGTAGATGCACGAGGGCCGCAGCCTTTTCCGACCCGCCCCGGTCTTCGCGGATGGAGGGAAAGATCACCCCTTTCTCGAGATCGAGCCGATCGGGAGCGGGTAGCGCGACGCGTCGCGCGGGGCCGAGGAGGAGAAAGCGACTGGAGAACATGACTTCCCCGTCTTCCTGCTCGAGTCGACCGAACGAGAGGGCCGCAAGGCTTCCGACACGCCGGGCGAGGAAGCCCCTCGTTTTTTCATGACGATCCGACTGCCGCACGAGCGAGCGAAGCAGGTCCGTCGACATCACCGTGCCGAACACACAGAGCCGGAAGGTCCGCGGCGCGAACCACAGGGCGACGAGAATGAGGATCCCGCAAAGGATCGCCGCGAGCACCGGAGCGACCGCCGAGAGCACGGCAAGAAAACCGATGAAGAGCACCCGCGATGTCTTCAGAAACAGGTCGAGGAGACCGAAGGGCGAAAAAAGTAGCAGCACATTCAGCGCATGACTGCTCAGCCACACCGCGAAAAACGCGATGAGCGAGAGCGGCACGAGGAGCACCAGCAGCAGGGTCGGCGATTGCGCGAGAACCGGATCGATCGTCGCGAATCCAGCAGCAGCGAAGCCGGTCAGGGTGATGGACTCGTCACCCTTGGCGAAGACTTTCGCGAGTTCGTGATCGAGGAAGGGGATGAGGGCGGCACTGGCAACGACGGCGCTGATCTTGTCCTCGAAGAGTTCGATCACATCGAGGGGTTTCTTCAAGAGTGTCGGCATCCCGGCACCAAAGACGTCCTTCAACATCACGAGCGCGAGGATGGTAAAGCCGATGCCCCATGCCACCGGATGACAAAACCACGGCAAGTCCGCGCGTTTTGCTTCATCGGCCGTGAAATACTCCCAAGCGCCCACGCCGCTGACTCCAAGCAAAGGCGAAATCGCGACCCCGGTGAGTTGAGTGATGCCCTCCGCCAGAGCGACACCGGGGAGTCGCGGGTCCGAGCGGGAAACAGGGACTTCGGGAGGAATCGGCGGAACATCAGCGCGGGACACCGCGACGGCGAGCGCCAGCATGGCCAAACCAACAAGATGACCTGGTATTTTCGGGATCCGCTTCATGTTTTGTCAGGGAAAAAGGTAGGTTTGTCAGGATGCTCGACCGATCAATCCTTGAGAGGCTCGATGATCACGGAGTGGAAGAGAGTCGGGCTTTCGTAGGTCCCGAGCCCCAGCCAGGTCGAGTCCTTCGAAAGAGAATCCCAGCTCCAGGGATAGGTGATACCCAGTTCGCGTCCCTGGATTTCCACCTCCTGGAGCAAACGTCCTTCGACAGAGAGACGCAACCGCTCCGGTCGGATCTCGACCTCCATCTCATAGCGGCGGCTGTTTTCCATCGGAAACACGGGGGGATCGGGCAGGGTGCGCAGGTCGAGTCCATCGAGGGTCTGGAAACCGGCGAAAGATTGATCCCACGAGGAGAGTTCGGCCGTGGCGACCCCACGTGCCGTGCGGAAAAAGAGGGCGACGGAGTGAATCCCCTCGAGTCGGGTGAAGGCGATCTTCACCCGGCAACCCTCGGGCGGGAGGGAGGTGAGCAATTGCACGATGGAGATGCCCGAATCCGACTGCAGCCCGCCGGACTCGTCCTTCCACACGCCACTGAGCGGGCGGAAGTCGAGGCGCCTGGCCCAGTCCGCCGGCGCGAACAGGCCCGGCCGGAGCTCCACGAGAGAGGCGTTTCCCTCCTTCGATTCCACGGCATTCGGAGTCACGACCTGAGGAGGGGGCTCCGGAACCAAAGCCACCGGAGTCTTGATGGGATCCGGTCCAGAAGGAAGCAGTGACACCCCCGCCCAGCCTAGAAGCCCGAGCAAAACGAGGGAGGCCATCACCAGTGCCAGCCGCGTTTTCCCACAGCGATCAAGTCTCGCGAGAAACTCCTGCGCGGACGCCAATCGCTTTTCGGGCCGCGTGCGGAGACACTGCATCACGAGCGCCTCGAGGCCGGACGGGAGGTCGCGGCGGAGACGGCCAGGGGGATCAAAATGTCCCTGGGGTTTCAGCCCGGTTAGCATTTCATAGAGCATCACGCCGAGCGAATAGAGGTCGGCCCTTCCATCCACCTCACGCCCCTCGACCTGTTCGGGCGCCATGTAACCGAGCGTCCCCACCGAGGTGCCGCTGAGGGTGAGCCGCTGCGACTCCGGGCCGAGCGGCAGGGCGAGGCCGAAGTCGGTCACCTTCGCGGTGCCGTCGACGGAGACGAGAATGTTCTCGGGCTTCAGGTCGCGATGGACGATCCCCGCTCCGTGCGCGGCGACCAAGGCCGAGGCGATCTGGCGCACGATGGCGAGAACGGCGCGCCAGTCACGCACCGGCTTTCCAGGCTCAAGCCATTTCTCGCGCAGACTCCCGGATGCGACCCATTCCATCACGATCGCCGCACCGCCCTCCTCGAGCCTGACAAAGTCATAAACGGCAACGATGTGCGGATGCGAAAGCCGGGCCATCGAGCGCGCTTCGCGCTCAAGACGGTCGAGCCACTGCGTCGCGGCGGCTCCCCGCATGGCCAGGACCTTCACCGCGACGAGCCGGTCGAGGCTGGTCTGGCGGGCGAGCCAGACGCGGCCCATTCCCCCCGCGCCGAGGAGGCGGAGGATCTCGTATCCGGGGACGACCGGAGCGTCATCTCCGGATTCGTCGGGAGAAAGCCCGAGTCCCTCGGCCATGAGGAGACGCGGATCGAGCCCGTCGAGCGCGGAACGCGGACGCGGCGATGGCGCGGATGGATCGGGCTCGTTCACAGCAACTGGATGAGATGGCGCAGCTCGGCATCGACATCGCTGTCGTCGGCATGCGTCTCGCGCACTTCCTCGCGCAGGAGCCCCCCGAAGCGGGCGCGGAGCCGGTGCACGGAGACCTTCACCGTGTCCGGCTTCATGCCAAGTTGCGCTCCGAGGCGTTCGTAATCGGCGGCACTGGCGTTGGTGGTGAGAAAAGGACGCAGGGCGTCGAATTCCGCGACTTTCCCGCGGCTTTCGCAATCGGCGCGGAGCCGATCACAGGTGCGTTCGAGCAGGGTCAAAGCCCAATGCCGGTCGTAGGCGGCCTCGGGGGAATCGCCCTCACCCTCCCCGGCCGCGGCATACCAGTGCTCGGCTTCGATCCCTTCGAGGGAGACGAGGGCCCCTCCGCCACGCTTCCCGGCATTGGCCTTGACCTGCTCGTCCTTCGCATACCGGCGGAACGCGGTGAGGAGAAAGGTGCGGAGTTTTCCGCGACCGGCGTCGGCGCGGGAAAAGAGTTCGTCGACGACCGCTTTGGCGAGGAAGCCCTGCACGAGATCCTCGGCATCGGCGGGTGCTTGTCCGCTTCGTCGGGCGAACGTGTAGAGCGGCAGCCAGTAGGCCTGGCAAAGTTCGGCGAGGGCCTGCTCGCCTTTCGCGTTGCCGCGGCCACTGTTGAGAACGACACTCCACTTCGTCGCGGGAAACGGCGCGTTGGAAGCGGGGGCGGTCATGGTGGAATTCGAAAAAAATCGTTCCGCCACTGTAACCCGCCTTGGCGATTTCCCAAGAAAAGAGCATGAAACGTCCCATTCTCGCTCTGCTCCTCGTCTTATTGCTGTCGCTGATGCCTCCGGTCATCCATGCCCAGGTCACCACGCCCGGCTTTCTCAACCAAGCCCGCCCCGAAGCCCCTGGCACCCTGCTTAGCGCCCCGTGGCAGAACGGCTCGCAGAACCTCGGCCGCACCACCACGATCAACTACGTGAACGGCTGGCTCATCGTCGGCGGCGAGTCGCCGGGATCGGTTTTTCCAGGGTCGGATTTGATCAAGCGCGTCTACGACATCTCCGACCCGGAGAACCCGGTGCGACGGCATCCCTCGGACTTCAATCTGGTCTATCCGAACAATTTCTGGATCCAGAACAACGACGGCTGGAACGCCCACGGCAGCGCCCAGAGCGGTCCCTACACCCTGCCGGGCGTGATGCGCGTCCAGACCTTCGGAGGTCCGGTGGAACTGGGCGGAACCAACGGGATCCCCGGCCTCGCCAACCTGCCTCTGCTCTACAACCGCTCGAGCCAGGCCGGCCCCTGGCACGCGACCCTGCTCTGGTATACCAATACCCTCCCCGCCTCAGGCCTGATGGAGATCAGGCGACCCCGTGTCGTGGGCGGCATGGTCAACGCGCCCGGCGACCTCCTTGCGAGCTGGGACCATGTCGGCGACTTTGGCGGCGGCGAATGGCACCCGATGTTTTTCGGCGACCTCCTCATCTACGCGCGCAGCGGTCTCGCCGCGAGTGACGGAGTCGTCGTCTACCGGCTGACCTACACGAATTTCGAAAACGGAAACCCGGCGGACGACCAGATCACTCCTCAGTTCGTCGGCTCGCTCGAGGGCGGCTTCCAGGGATACTGGCCGAACCTCTTCAGCGACGGCACCGGTCTCTACGTGATCGGCTCGACCACCGACATCCTCACCTCGGCCGACATCACGAACGCCGCCGATCCCGCGACCTCTTCGGAGAATCCCGTTGCGACCGGCCCCTCGCTGACGATCCCGAATTTCACCAATGCCTCCTACCCGGTCTATCAGGATCGATTCGCCTTCATCCACAATCGCAAGATCGACATGACCCAGTTCCTCGCTGGACAGGGCCTCGGCTCCATCGCCCTGACCCTCGACGAGGTGACGAACGGAATCGACACGTCGCAGATATCTCTGCCGCTGGGGAATCTCTGGGTTACGGGCGGTTACCCCTCGGGCGGGGTCAATGCGGCGAATCCCTGGGGCGTTCGTTCGCAGGGCATGGCCGTGTGGGTGCAACAACAGGCCCCCGATGAGACGGCTCCGGCGGTGTCCTATCACATTCCCCAAAACGGCCGGGTGAACTACCCCCGCTTCGCCCCGCTCAGCTTCCTCCTCCACGAACATCCGCGGCATGGAGGCCTGCGCAACGGCATCGACTTCGCGGTGCGTCCGGTTGGACCGGATGGCGAGACCCTCGGCGCAGCGGTGGACGGCTACCTGATCCACGACTTCTCCGGCGTCGTCACCTTCACGCCGCAGGCCGGTCTCGCAGCCGACACGACCTACCAGGTCGATTTCTTCTCCGACGACTCGAATCCGGCGAATCCGATCGGCTTTTTCGACGCGGCCGGGAATGTGATCGAGCCCTACTCGTTCCGCTTTTCGACCGGAGGGGGAGTCGACGCCGCTCCGCTGCCGTCTTTTACCTCGCTCGTCGCGGATGACTACCAGCCGGAGCCGGGTCAAAACATCACGATCACCGCGACGGCCGAGCCGGGGACGCCGGGCGGGTCGATCCAGTATCGTTTCAATTTCGACGGATCCTGGTCGAACTGGGGAGCGGTTACCTCGGCGAACCACCCTTACAACGAAGCGGGACGCCACCGCGTCCTCGTCCAGGTTCGCGAGGACGAGGGCACGCCGGTGACCGAGCCGCTCAATCTCCTCGTCGCGGTCACCCCGGCCGGTCCACAGCCGACCCGCAATTCCACCCTCGCCGTCGGCGACGACGGCCCCGCCGGACGCCGCGTCTGGGTGGTGAATCCCGATGCCGATACCGTCACCGTTTTTGACGCCACGAGCGGCGAAATCGACGACGAGATCACGGTCGGCGACGATCCGCGCTCCGTCGCCCGCGACGGAAACGGGCGCTATTGGGTGACTTGTCAGGGTACCGATGAGATCCGCGTCCTCAATGCCGACGGCACGGCCCACGCCACCGTGACGGTGCCTTATGGATCGGCGCCCTTCGGCATCGCGCCCTCGCCCGACGGAGAATTCCTCTTCGTCAGCCTCTACGGATCGGGGCGGCTCCACCGCTACACTTCCGACAATCCCAACCAGGCTCCCACGATCCGCACGACATTCGCCACCCCGCGTGCCATCGCCGTGAGCGGCGACGGTGAGCGCGTCCTCGTGACCCGTTTCCTCTCACCCGACCTCGAGGCCGAAATCGGGGAATTCGACGGCACCTCGCCCGCGCTCGACGCGGTGCGCACCTTCCGTCTTTCCTCCTCGAACACGCCCGACCTCGGCGACCGCGCCTCCGGCGTGCCGAACTACCTCGCCGGCATCGCCATCTCCCCAGACGGCACCCGCGCCGCCGTCGTTTCGAAGCAGGACAACATCCAGCGCGGCGAGTTCTTCGGAGTCAACGATCTCACCTTCGAAACCACGGTGCGGGCGGTCGTGTCCTTCCTCGACCTCCAGGCGAACGCCGAGATCCGTCATGCCCGGCGCGACTTCGACAACTCCGACAGCCCGAGCGCCGTCAGCTACACGCCCCTCGGCGACACGATCCTCGTGACCCTGCAGGGCAACAACCGCCTCGTCGGATTCGACGCCCTTTCCCTCGAACCCGTCACCGGATCGAACACGATCGGAGCCACCCTCGTCTCTCCCGTCGTGAAAACGCTCACCGCCGTCACCGGGTCAGCGCCCCAAGGGCTGCTCATTGATGCCGCGAGCGGTCGGCTTTTCGTGCAAAACGTCCTCGGGCGCAGCGTCACTTTGCTCGACGCGGCACCTCTCCTGAACCAAAACCAGGGCTCGCTCCCTAACATTGCCACCATCGACACGGTTGAAAACGAACCCCTCTCCGCCGGGGTTCTCGCCGGGAAGACGATCTTCTACCACGCGGCCGATCCACGCATGAGCGCCGACGGGTATCTAAGCTGCGCCTCCTGTCACGTCGACGGGGGACACGATGGACGTGTCTGGGACTTCACCGGCCGCGGCGAAGGCCTTCGCCGCACCACCGACCTGCGCGGCCGCGGCGGCATGAGCCATGGGAACGTGCACTGGTCGGGGAATTTCGACGAGATCCAGGATTTCGAGCACGACATCCGCGGGGCCTTCGGCGGCACTGGATTCCTCCCTCTCGACCCTGTTGCCTTCGCGACCCAACACCCTTCACCCGCCTCGGCGAAAGCCGGACTGAGCGCCGAACTTGACGCGCTCGTCGCGTATGTCGCGTCTCTGGGAGCCGCCGAGGTCCCACGCAGCCCCTTCCGCGAAGCCAATGGATCTCTCACCGCCGCGGGCCTGCGCGGAAAAGATGTCTTCGTCGCGCAAAATTGCATCTCCTGCCACAGCGGCGACGACTTCACCGATTCGAATGGCATCCCCACTCTCCACGACGTCGGCACCCTCTCGGAACTGAGCGGCGACCGTCTCGGCCAACCCCTCGCCGGGATCGACTCACCGACCCTTGTCGGCCTGCACGCCGCGCGCGGCTACCTCCACCATGGACTCGCGACGACCCTGGCAGACACTTTTGCCCAAGTTGGCGGCGAATGGATCCCCGCCGCGACCGGCCAACTTCTCGGCGGCGCAGCCGTGACGATCGGCGCCGACGATCCCCTCGAAGGCGGCGGTGGCTTTCTTCGTGGCGTCCTCGGAGGATCGCTCGTGAACATCACCGGGGCGCAAGGCAACGGTGTGAGACTCAACAACGTCGATGGCGGCGAGGGAGGCACCGCACGTCTCTCACTGCGCTATGTGCGGCAGTATGGCAACCGCAGCGCCGTGCTACGCGTCAACGGCGTGGCACAAGACTTCCCCATCCTCATCCAGCAGCCCGACAACCAATGGATGGTGAGCGGCTGGCGCTGGGCCAGCTTCGACGTACCTCTCAACGCCGGAGCGACGAACACAATCGAGTTTTTGATCGGCGCGACGCCCTTCTCCGATTTCCTCGTCAACGGCATCCTCGTCGCCAATGCCGATGTCCTCGCCGCAGCGGCTCCGCACCGGGTCGTCACGACCCTTTCCTCCGGCGACCGCGACGACCTCCTCGCCTACCTCCGCCAGCTCGATGGCAGTCCCGGCGAAGCACCGGAAGAGCAGAATCCCGTCAATCCGAGCGTCACGATCACGACCCTGCCGGGGTTCACGCCGCCACTTACGGAGGACTTCATCGACTTCGACATCGTCTTCTCGGCGCCCGTCACCGGTCTCGTCGCGAGCGACTTCGTCCTCGGCGGGACGGCCCAGCCAACCACCGCGCAACTCACGACACTGACCGCGGGCACCCACTACCGGCTGCGGGCGAGTGGTTTCACCGGGGCTGGATCCATCACCTTGCAGCTTCCCGGCGGAGCGGTCGACGGCCTCGCGGGAGGTTCGGTCAACAATGCTTCCCTCGTCGCCCAGGTCGACTACGCTCCGATTGTGCCGGACGACCTCGCCCCGCTCTCCGACGAGTTCGACAATCCTGACACGATCACCAACTGGCTTCGCAACGAGACCGTCGAGGGCTGGGGCGGCAGCAAGCTCGAGCAATGGAACATCGACACGACCACACCCGGTCACATGCGCGTGATGCCCTACTCGAGTTCGTGGTACGAAGACTTCACCGGCGCCTACGCCTACAAGGAAGTCACCGGCGACTTCGTCCTCACGACCCGGCTCGATGTGACCAACCGCGCCGGGAATGGAAGGCCCAACTCGGACTTCAGCCTCGCCGGACTGATGGTGCGCGCGCCGCGCGGACTCACCAACGCCGCGCCGTCGCCCGATCCCGGCCCGGGCACCTTCCTGCCCTGGCCTCCGCCGGCCCAAGGGCAGCCGAATCACTACACGACCCCTTGGCAGCCCGACACGGAGAACTACATCTTCCTCTCCTTCGGCTTCGGCAGCACAGGCCTGACGACGCCCGACGGCAATAATCCGAACCGCTGGCACTATGAAGTGAAGACGACCGAAAACGGCGTCTCCACACTCTATCCGCGCACTCACGGCGTGCCGGAGAACGAACCGGTCGTGATACTGCAGATGGTGCGTCGCGGCTCGACCTTCCTCCTCCTCCGCCGCCATGGCGAGGGGCCGTGGATCATCGAGAACCGCTTCGAGCGGGCCGACCTGCCCGAGACCCTCCAAGTCGGCATGACCACCTACACCGATTGGAACACCATCGCAGCCGGATGGGACTTTTCGAATCCGCAGATCCCCTTCCATCAGAACCGCATCGTCAACACCGGCGGCAATCCCGACCTCATTGCCGATGTGGACTTTGTCAGGATCCGGCGTCCCGATCCCGCCCTCGATGCGGCCGCGCTTCAAGCCGCCAGCGTCACCGGACCGAACGGCCCCGTCGCGAATCTCGCCGGCACCCCACTCGCGGCCTGGCTCGGTGACAATGGTCACGCACCCTACGATGACGGCGGCGGTGATCCGGAACCCTTGTCCGCCCCTGAGAATGTCACCATCAGCTACGTCACAGAGCAGGGCGTGAATCTCTCGTGGGATGCCGTCTCCGGAGCAACGGAATACGAAATCTGGGCGGGACTATCGGCCGATCCGGCAAGCCTCACCCTGCTCGGCACGACGACCTCGACCGGTTACATCGATGACAGCGCGGCCCCGGGCGAAACCCGCCACTACGCCGTGCGCGCCCTCAATGCGAACGGCCCGGGCCATTTCACCGATGCCGGAGCGACGTCCATCTCCATTCCCCTGCCGGCGCCGCGACCCGATCTCACCATCGCGACAACCCTGACAAAACCATATGGCGACGGAGTCTACAACACGACCGGAGCGAACCAGCGCCTCAGCCTGCGGTCCAAAGGCACGCGCCTTCTCACCGCCATCCTCACCGCCCAGAACGACGGCGAGGGTGCCGATACGATCCGCTTGCGGTCCACCCGTCCCAAAAGGACCCTCACTCTGGTCGCCTATCTGAATGAAGGCGGAGTCCGCTCGAATGTCACGGCGGCGCTCCACGGATCCGGGGCGTTGACCGAATCACTCACCCCCGGCGAAACCCGCCGGCTCGACCTCGGTCTCCGGACCGCCAAGCGGTTTGCCGGAGCGAAACTCCGTTTCAGCGGCGAGACCAGGGAGATGAGCGACGCGGTGCTCCTGCAGTTCCCCAAGCCAGTCCGGAGACGTTGAGGAGGAGCGATCCGGGATCCGGGGGAGAACGGCGCGGGAACGATCCCCGCGCCGTTTTTCTTTTTTTCACCCGGCTCTGTAACCACCCGCCGCGAATTCCCAAGAAAGAGGAGAACACGGGCATGCAAACTCAGAATGCCCCTCTGAAACCAAAAACAAATCCTCCTAACATGAATACCAAGCTTCTCCCGGCCCTCGCCGGACTCCTCCTCTCCTGCACGACGGCTTCCGTTGCCCAGGAAACCCTCGTCGCCCTCGGGCGTCTCAACTCGGTCGCTGCTCTCGTCAACGGCGCCAGTCCCATCGGCGGAACGATCTCCACCGCCCATCCCGGGACAGGAGAATACGAAATCACGATCGACGCCCCGGGCGCCTTCGCGGGTGCCGGGATCGGCGATTTCCTTGTTCTCGCGACGATCCGCAGCCTGACCTTCACCGACCGGGGCATCTCCTCGCGCATCGTTTCCGTTTCCCCCGATGCCCTCGTCGTCGGAATCAACACGAACGATCTCGAGGACTCGACCGCGCCAAACAGCGCGCCTGCCGTCGATGTCTCCTTCCAGTTCGCGGTCCACCGCATCCCTTCAGGAACAACCATGCCGGGCAACTCGCGCTTCCTTTACGCGGCCGGCAGTATCACGGCTGGCGGCACCTTGAAAAAAGCCGCCGTCGCCGATGGATCCGACCTTTCCGTTTCCACGCCGGGCGAGGGGGATTATCTCCTCACCTTCACCCGACCCGGAGCCTTCGCCGGATTCGATCTCGAGGACTACCTCGTCTTCGTCACTTCGGGCAGCCAATCCCATGTCCAGGACAGCATCGCGGCGGCCTCGGCCGACTCGAAAAACAACGACCTCCTCAATCTCAATGTGAGCACCGCGGACGGCCAGGATGGAGGCGACGTTCCCGTGGCCGAGGACAGCGAATTCCACTTCGTGGTCTACCGCATCGGCGACATCATCCCGGGTGTTCCCGCCGAATCCTCGCTCCTCGTCGGCATGGCGAGTGTCCAGGGAAACAACGGTCTACTCCGTCGCGGCACCACCGCCTATCCCGGCGGTTCCGTCACCGCCGAACGCTCTGGCTCGGGCCGCTACCGTCTTGTCTTCACCGCGCCCGGAAAATTCGCTGGCCGCGAACTCGACGACTTCGCCTTCCAGGTCCACCGCGACAGTTCCTCCAGCGATGACAACCACACGAGCGTTCGTCCCGCGTTTATCGGCGCCGACTCGATCACCGTAGACGTCCGCACCAACGATCTCCAGACCAATGGAAATACCTTCGCCGAGGCCGAGGACAACGACTTCTACCTCACCATCCACGACGCCGTCGCCACCTCACAACCGGATCTCCGCATCGGCAAGAAGCCCTCGCTCACGAGGATGAAAGGCAACAATCTCTACAACAGCAACGCCCGCGGTCAGAAGATCCTCACCTCGCCCTCATCGAGCGGCCTTGCCAGGATCCACCTCGCCTCGGAAAACGACGGCAACGTGACCCAGGATCTCCGGACCCGCGGCAAACGCGGAGTGGGACTTTCGAAGACGCGCTGTTTCCGACTGACCGGCGGGAAAAAGAACGTCACCGCCGCCTTCCTCGCCGCCGGAACGACCGCAACCGCGGTGCGTCCGGGAGACGCGGTGCGTTACGAGGTACGGACGACGCTGCCGAACAACTCCGCCAAAAGCAAATCCGTACTCCGCTTCCAGGCCGGAACGTCACCGCTCGACCGCGCGGCGGCCCAGATCGTGAGAAGGCCGTGACCGCTTATGCCACTCAACAGGGTTGACTCCGGCCCTCAACCCTGTTGATTCCGGCATGGCAGCAGACCCCCAAGCGGGCTTCGAAACCCGGGCGATCCATCTCGGACGCGACTTCGTCAGCGACACCGGCGCGGTGACCCCGCCGGTGTGGCTCACCTCCACGTTCGAATACGGCAATCCGAACGGCTTCGATTACACCCGCTCGGGCAATCCGAATTTCCGCCTCCTCGACCGGACCGTTGCCAGCCTCGAAGGGGCCGCCTTCTCGACCTGCTTCGGCAGCGGCGTCTCGGCGATCACCGCGGTCGTCTCCACCTTGAAGAGCGGCGATGTCGTTGTGGCCGAGGAAAATCTCTACGGCTGCACCTTCCGCCTCTTCGCCCAGGTCTTCGCCAAGTTCGGGGTTTCGGTCGTCTACCTCGACTTCACCGATCCGGCCTCGCTCGGGGCGCTCGCCTCGCATTCGCCCGCCCTCGTCTGGATCGAGTCGCCGACGAACCCGAACCTGAAGGTCCTCGACATCGCCGCCGTCGCGGAGGCCGCCCATGCCGCGGGCGCGCCGCTCCTCGTCGACAACACCTTCGCGAGCAGCTACGTGCAGCGCCCCATCGAACTCGGCGCCGATCTCTCGCTGATCTCGCTGACGAAATACGCAAACGGCCACTCCGACGCCCTCGCCGGGGCGGTCTGCACAAACTCGGAGGAGTGGAATGCCAAGATGATCTTCGCGCAAAAGGCGCTCGGCCTCCAGCCCGCGCCTATGGATTGCTGGCTCGTTTCACGCGGACTGAAAACCCTCTCGATCCGCATGGAGCGGCACAACGCCAACGCCCTGACCTTCGCCGAATTCCTCGAGCGGGAAACGGATGCCGTCGCGGTGCGTTACCCTTTCCTGCCCTCGCATCCCCAATACGAGATCGCGACGCGGCAGATGCGTGGCGGCTCGGGCATCGTCACGGTCGACTTCGGGATGAACCTCGCGGATACCCAGGCCTTCCTCGGGAGGCTTTCCCTTTTCCCCAAAGCAGAAAGCCTCGGTGGCGTCGAGTCGCTCTGCTGCCATCCCGCCTCGATGACCCACGCGAGCGTGCCGAAGGAGCGCCGCGAGGCCGTCGGCATCACCGACTCGCTCGTACGATTCTCCGTCGGGATCGAGACGGTCGAAGATCTCATCGCCGACGTCCGCGCGGCCCTCGCGAAATCCTGACATGGCCACACGCGATCCTTTCGAAGAGCCCTTTTGCCGGCCCGAGGACCTCGGTCTCGCCATCCCCGAGAGCGATCACGCCGTCTCTGTCTGCCTGCCTCGCTGGTGCGATGTGATCGGCTATGAAGAGGGCGATCCCGAAACGATTGACACCTTCGAGTGCGGGTACCCACGGTTTATTCCGCATCCCTATGTTGCCGAACTCTTTCTCGCGGCCCAGGCGGAGTTTGCGAAGAACTCCAGAAAGCCGGAGTCGGCCATCGTATTCCCTTCTCTCGCCGCTGCCTGGCGTTGCGCGGACTATGTGAAGCGGCGCACCGGCACCTCCTGCCGGCTCGAGTCCTACGGTTGGGGCAGTCTCACCGTCGTTCTCCTCGAGGAATCCGCTTACGACACCGCCTGGAAATACTGGCAGCACAGCGGCGAGATCGTGAGCAGCCGGCTCGCCGAAGCGGCCCTTGCCGACGCCTCGCTTCCAGCCTCCGTAGCGGACGAAGGTGAAGAAAACACCCGCCTCCTTCGCGAGCGCATCGCCGAACTTTACCCGGGGGCAACCCCGGACGATGTCTTTCTCTTCTCCTCAGGCATGGGAGCGATCTCGGCGGTGTATCGCGTGCTCACGGCGCGCCGGCCGGGCGAGCCGACCGTGCAGGTGGAGTTTCCCTACCTCGATTCCTTCAAACTCCAGGAGCAGTTCGGATCGGGCGTCGTCGATCTGACCGTGTCGGACACGGGAGGCGTCGCCGAATTGGAGGCCCACTTTGCCGGGGGCGGGAAAGCCGCCGCCGTTTTCACGGAGGTGCCGAGCAATCCCCTGCTCCGCACCGCCGACCTGGAGGGCATCGCCGCGATCCTGAAGCGCGAGGGTGTGCCGCTCGTGATCGATGACACCGTGGCCACCCCGGTGAATGTAGAACCCTTCCGTTTCGCCGACGTCGCCACCTCGAGCCTGACGAAACTCTTCTCCGGCGTCGGCGATGTCGCCGCCGGGTCCGTCGTTTTGAATCCGGATTCGCCCTTCTACGACGACCTCAAAGCCGGGTTGCCTGACCAAGAGAACGCGAGCCCGCTCTTTGCCTTGGACGCCATCGTCCTCGAACAGAACTCACGCCATTTCGCGGAACGGGTCGAAGCAACCAACGAAAACGCCCTCGAATTGGTCGAATGGCTCCAATCGAGGCCCGAAGTCGCCTCGATCTGGCACCCTTCGCGGGAATGCCGGTCTTTCTACGAAGCCGTGATGCGCCGGGACGGTGGCTTCGGAGGCCTCATCTCGATCGAACTGCACGGAGGCGAACCCACCGCAGCCGCCTTCTATGACGCCCTCGAGATCTCGAAAGGCCCCAGTCTCGGGACCAATTTCAGCCTCGTCAGTCCCTACACCCTGCTCGCCCACTACCGGGAACTCGACTGGGCCGCCGATCGGGGCGCTCCCCGGAATTTGATCCGGATCTGGGTCGGTCTGGAAGATCCCGAAGACCTTGAAGACCGCTTCGCACAGGCGTTTGCGGCGGTCAAAAACGCCCCCGCGGAGAAAGGTTAAGTTTTCTTAAATAGAAAATCTCATTTCTTGCTTGCATCCCATGAACACAACGGCTTCAATCGCTTAGCTTTCACACCCTCATGAAAAAGGTTTTTGCCATCTTCACAGTGCTTTGTCTTTTCCCCGGCTTCAATGCCTACGCTTGGATCGGCGGTCCTTACAGCAACAACTCATTCTCTGAGATTGGTGGTGACGACGGAGTCTACGAAGCGGTTGGCACCGCCAGAAATGGTATTGGCCTCTACCGCATTGTCGTCGGAAACAGCTTCGCGGGAGTTAATCCTTCGGCAGTCCAAGCATCCGTCCCCTCGCAAATACCAAACACCGGTAATGTTAGCAACCCGATTACTGTTCCTGGGCTGAACTCAGGGAATATTTTCTTTGGCGGACTTGGGACCAACGCCAGCAACATCTGGGTTTTCGAAGGAGTTAGTTATTTTGGAAACGTCATTGGGACCGTGAACTCCGCTCAAGGCCGTGTGGTAGCGGTCGGCACCGCCTTCACAGGGGCGAACCAAACGGGAACCCGGCTCAGTTCCTACTTCCGTGCCAATGTCTCAGGAACCGGAAAATTACTTCCCGTTAAGAGTTTCGCCGGAACCGGTCGTCTCCAGATTTCCACTCAGTTGGGACGAAACATTCGTTTCACGGTTTTCGGATCGAAGGTATCCGACGAGATCCTATACGGGCTCTGATCGGCATCGCCGGCCTTGGCTACGATTTCTGGCATGAAACTCAGAAGTCGTAGGAGTTCTGGCTTCACTCTTCTCGAACTCCTCACTTCCATCGCAATTGGAAGTTTGATCGTCGGAATGACGATCGTCATCGCGGACACTTTCATCAAGAAGGCGAAGAAGGCTCGTTGCATTTCAAACATGCGAACGATTCATTCCGGCCTTCTCGGCTACCTGACGGATAAGGGTCACTGGCCGCAAATGGAGGAGGAGAAGGTTGATTTCACCGAAGAGGAATTCTTCGGTTTCTGGGTAAAGGCTACGGAGCCCTATGGACTCAATCAGGAGACATGGATTTGCCCGATGGACCGGCGCTATCAGGGGCTGCCCGATGAAGAGAAGGTCGATTACTCCGGGTCGTATGTGGTCACCCGGTTCGACAAGAACCCTGCCACTCCCTTTCGCTGGAATCAGCCGTGGGCCATGGAGCGCGGAGATCTCCACGGGAGTGGAGCTCATATTTTGATGCCGGACGGTTCGATCTCCGAATCCCGAAATCCTTTCTCGGGCAGATAAAATCGAAGTTGGAGAGTTTCACAAACTCCCGAGCGCCTTGAGGTACTGCTCCCAGTCAAAATCGGTGACATCGTGTTTCCCGGAGCGGATATGGTAGCGGACCGATTCGCCCACGGGAAAGTTCAGCCCGGGCATTTCCGAAACCCCAAGGCCCTTTTTCCCAAGCAATTCATAGACAGGCCCCGCGTGAAGGGCGGAGAGAAATTCTCCGCGCGGATCAGCCCATTCATCCTCGACGGCACTGGCCACGTAGACGAGACGCGGAGCGATGAGGGCGATCAACTGGTGCTGGTCAACGGGCAGGGAAGCTTCGTTTTCGTTGTATTGATTGAAGGTGTCGGCGAACCAATGGGGGAACGAGGTGTTGATCCGGCCGACCCGCTCGCCGAAACGGCGGCGGCTCAGGGCGGCCCCGCCACAGCCCGAATTGTTTGAGACGACCATGGCGAAACGCTCGTCCTGCGCCCCGGCCCAGAGCGAGGTCTTACCGAGACGTGAATGGCCCATCACCGCCACTTTTTTGACATTGATGTCTCCGTCGGTCTCGAGATAATCCATCACCCGGCTTGCGCCCCAGGCCCACGCTCCGATCGAGCCCCACTCCTCGTGGCCCGGCTTGCCGAAGAGGGCATGGATGCCGTTCCCGAAGCCGTCGTCGAAGTCGGGATCAATGTCGCCGTAGCAGAAGGTGGCAAGAGAGCACCCGGCATCGACGATTTTCTCAAGCGGCCAACGCGATGCCTGGTTTCCACGCGAGGCTTCGGTGGAACGATGATCGACGACCTGCCCTTTTTTGTCGGGCTCATTGCTTTCCCGCATCCAGGTGGTGGAAAGGGTGATGTCAGGGGATGCGTGAACTCCGTGATTGCCGGTGAAATTCAAGCCGACGAAGGCGGGTGCGCCGCCCTGTGCTGGTTTGGAAGGCTTGATGAGAAGCAGGTCGAGAAACGGCCCATCGTTGCCTTCCTGGAAGTGGATCCGGATTTCCTCAAGGGTGGCTTTACCGCCGAGGAACCCTTCGACTTTCTTGCGGGATTCGAAGTGCATTCCCTCGGGACGCCCGACCGGGGTTTTGCCGTAGACATGGCGGGCGAAGAGATCGAGCAACTCGGCCCTCCGTTTTGTCCAGTCCCCGGGCGTCTTCACCGGTTCTCCGTTTTCGAAGCGCAGGGGATCGGGCAGAGTGTAGGTCGGAACCTTTGCCTCGTCGTAGATGACGGGCTCCTCGGCTGCGAGGAAGACTGGACAGAACAGAAGGGCGGCAAGCACGGACTTGGTCATCCGACAGTCTAGGGGATATCGGGTCCTCCACGCAATTGCGAATTCGCGCTCTCGATCCGCGGGATCGGGGACTCGAAGGAAGCTTGCCAGGCGTTCGTCGTTTGCTTAGATTCCGAGCATGTCCCGGCCTTCCGCGCTCCCTCTTGCCGCCTTGCTGTTCGCGACCTTGCTCTCTGCCGAAGACCTCACCCTTGAGCAGGCCAAAGCCAAATTCACGAACGCCGACAAGGCGCTCAATCAAGCTTACGCGAAGGCCAAGAGCACGCTGCCCGAACATCTCTTTTCGGATCTGCAGGAGGACCAGCGCGGCTGGATCCAGTACCGTGACTATCGCTCGGAGCAGGCTGCGGCCTTTGACGGGGGCGCCTCCGAGGGGCAGGAGAAAGCATCCGCCGAATACTGGGGTTCCCTCGCCGCGATCACCGAGGAACGCATCCGCATCCTCGAGGGTTGGACGAAATGGGACGCTTACACCCACGAGTGGGAAGGCGTCTGGATGGACGGAGAGGGAGGCCTGCTCGCGATCATGGAAAATGAGGGGGGCGCATTCACTTTCACGCTCGATGTCGTGAGAGGGCCCACCTACCACGTCGGGAGTATCGGTGGACCTGCCAAATGGAATGGCAGCACCGCCCGATTCAGCACCCCCTCACTCGATGAGGAAGGCGAAACCTGGCTGACGTTTTTGAAACGCGGAGTGAAGCTGGAAGTGCTCGGCGAAAACACATCATCCTTTCACGGAGCACGCGCCTACTTCGACGGACATTTCGTGCGGGTCGGCGAGCTCACCGAAGAAGACAGGAAGTCGATCCTTTCCCACGAAAACTGAATGCTCGACCTTGCCAAGCGCCTCCGTTCGCTAGACCCGGTCCACGTATTTCTCACGGCAGTGCACGATGGCATCGAGCATCAACTCGGCCTCCTTGCGCAGTTCCCCGTCGAGGCTGCCGGCGGCATGGTTGTGCCGCTTGTAGAGGACGGCGAGACGCTGGCGGATCTCGTCGGGTCCCATCTTTTTTGGATCAATCTCACACATCCCTTCGGGGGTCATGCGACCAAAGATGCCGCCGACCTCGAGGGGCGCCGCGGTGGGTTCCTCGTGTCCGGTAAACCAGCGGTAGAGTTTCTTGATCATGGCAGGAAAAAGGTTGGTCAAGGTGTCCGGATCAGGCGATGCGGATCTGCTTGAGGTAGGCGGACTTCCGTTCGATGTCGTGCTCGTTGAGGACGCCGGCTCCCTCGTATTCGATGGCGATGTCCTTGCGCAGACCGGATTCCTCGTCGTAAACCTGGGCGCGGACCCGTTGATTCTCGTCGTAGCTGTAGGTCACCGTCACGGCGCATCCGGCGGGTCGGCCAGGCGGCACCCGGAGACTGATCTTGCCGACGATGTCGACATACCTGGGATCGGGATCATCGCCCTGGGTGATCTCGACTTCGATCAGCTCCTCGTTGTCCTCCGAGGTGATGTAGGTCTGCGACATGGAACACGGGATGGGCGTGTTTTTCGGGATGACGATGGAATTCCTCACCTTTGCAATGCCGGTCTGGGCGTCTTCAATGATGGCAAGGGTGCCGTAGCTGTGATTGCACACCTCGGAGACACGACGGGCGCGCTGGGCGAAGAGGGCAGCGCCAAGCGCGACACACTCATCGACATTGCCGCACGAAACAGGCGCTTTTCCGAAGTGACGGGTGAGAAGTTCCTGTACCTTCGGAATCCGCGTGCTGCCTCCCACGAGGACGACATGATCAATGTCCTGCGGCGCGAGGCCGAGCGTGTCGAGGGCCTGCTCGAGAAGCATCACGGTACGGGTGAGGAGGCGGCGGATCGCCTCCTCGAAGGAATCACGGGTCAGTTCGACTTCGGCGAGCCCGTAATCCTCGGTGCCGATCTTTTCGGAGACGACGTTGAGTTTCGAAAGACGTTTTTTCGTGTCTTCAGCGGCGGCAAGGAGCCGGCGGCGCTGTGTCGCATCGAGCACCAACTCGCGCCCGTTCTGCTCACGGAATTTTTCCGCGATGAGGTCGAGGAGGATCTCGTCGAAATCCGATCCGCCGAGATGGCGGGCGCCTTCGCTGAGAAGGATGTCAATCCGGTCGGTGTCGACATCGAGCACGGTGATGTCGAGGGTGCCTCCCCCGAGATCGTAGACCAGCACCCGCCCCCGCACGCCCTGGGTGTGGGCATAATACAACGCGGCGGCAGTGGGTTCGTTGACGATACGGCGCACCTTCAGTCCGGCGAGGCGCCCAGCGGTGACCGTCGCCTTGCGGGCGAGTTCGTTGAAATTCGCAGGCACGGTGATCACCACCTCGTCGATTTGTCCGATGATGCGGGCACAGTCCTTGCGCAGCTTCGCGAGGATGAGCGCGGACACTTCGGTGGGCGTCCACTTTTCGCCGTCGATCTCGACGACGTAGGACGGGTCGTCCATGTGCTTCTTGATATGGCGCACAGTCCGATCCGGGTCGCCTCCATCCTTCGCCGCCGATCCCACCAGCTTCACTCCCTCGTAGCGATCGAAAAACACGACCGATGGCGTGAGCCGCTCTCCATCCGCATTCGGAACAATCTCGGGATTGCCATCCGGCCGCACATGGGCAAGGGCCGAGGTGCTGGTGCCGAGGTCGATCCCGACGTAAATCGCTTGTTTCTCTGACATGAAGGAGGTCCAGGCGGAAGGGTTGGCAGGTATCCGCCCGGGCCAAAGTAACGCTTCAAATAGTAAAATCCAGAATTATCACGTTTTCTGTAATTTTTCCTTTTCGATCCTCACGAAACCACCACTTCCGCTTTGCGGATGATGACGTCCTGGGATCCATTCCGATAGACATACCCCGGACGAACCGTCTCGACGACGAGGGAACTCTGGGCACCGTGCCCGTTGGCTTTCTTGGGCGCTCCGTTTGCCAAGGGGACCAGCTTGATGCGCTTCCGTTCCGAAATCGAAACGACAGTGCCTGGCTCGAGGTCAAAGGGCTGCACCGAGTGATCCTGGAGAAACTCGACAAAACCCCGCTTCAGGATGCCTAGCTGCTCGGAGACCTTCGGATAGAGCCACTTGTTGTCGTAGCGCTTCGCGAGATCGTCGATGAGATCCAGCTTGCCGATGAGTTTGCGGTAGAAGTCCTCCTGCGAGAAGTCGGACGAGACGGCGGAAAGGGCCAGGTCTCCCGGTTCGCTGAATACCTCCCCGCGACTGAGTTGATGCTGCTGGCGACGACGCTCGACGGCGTGCTCCATCTCGGACTCGAGCTTGCGCAGAGATTGGATGCGCCGTTCCGCCGTGGCAATGGCGTTGCCGTATTTCTCTTCCTGCTCCTTGGAGTCAGCACAGCGTTTTTGCAGGATGCCCAGTTCCATGCGTGCGGCATTCAGGGCAGCCTTCAACTCCTCGCGTTCGGCGAGTAGCGACTCGCGCTGGGATTTGAGTTCCCCCTGACGGGATTGGATGTCCTTCACTCCCGAACCAAGCTTCTCGATTTCGTCCTCGAGAGAGCGCTTCTTAGCCGTCGACGTAATGATCTCGTCGCGGATCTTGCGAAGATCCGCATCTTCACTCGCAAGGGTCAGTTTCTCGCCTCGGAGTGTCTCGTAGCGATCCTCCCATTCGCGGATTTCGGCCTGGTGATGACGTTCCCATTCCTTGAGATCGACGCCGAGACGGTCGATCTCTTCACGGGCCCTTACGAGGGCGTCTTCCGCTTCCTGCCGTGCACCCTGCTCGAGCCCGAGCGTGTTGCGAACGGCGCCAAGATGATCCCAACCCGCCCGCAGCGAATCCGAGAATCCCGCCCGCGTCGTGTCGAGCAGACGGAGCACGCCGTGCCGCGATTCGTTTTCGTCGCGGAGACGGATCTCAAGGTCCTCGATGCGCTCGGAGAGCGACTCGATCTCTTCCTCGCGATCGTTCAATTCATCCTCGAGGGCGCTGCGCGATTGCTCGATCAGTTCGCGGGCGCGAATGGCCTTGCTGAGCTCTTCCTCGATCGCTGACAACTTCGCACTGCCCTCGGCGAGCAGTTTAACCTGGGCTTTCTCACTGTTTTCGCGCGCCTGGCGCACGGCGTCGGAGAGGCCTTCACGGGTATTGCGGAGTTCGACTTCGAGTCCTTCGCGCCGCGCCCGCTCGCTGCGGAGGTCGGTGAGAAGGGCGTCCGTCTCTTCGCCGTGTCGCGCGATCATCGCCGTCTCGGACGAGGTGAAGCGCGAGATCGTGTCGGCGAGTTCGCGACGCAGTCCTTCGATCGTGCGGGTGTGGGTTTCCACCAGAGCGGCCTCCGCGGCGAGCCGCGAAACAAAATCGATCCGGCTCTTTTCGGTCTCGTTGAGCAGGCCGCGCGTCGATTCCGCTTCGGCCTCCTGTTCGACGATCCGGGCTTCGAGGGAAAGAATGCGCTCTTCGGCCTGCTTGCGGGCTTCGGTGGCCTTGGCCAACTCCGCCTCGAGTTCGCGACGGCGACGCTCGTCTTCGGCGGCACGGCGGCTCGCCCGGCTGAGATCAGCTTGCAGGGCGCTGACCTGCTCGCGCTCCCGGGCGACGGCCTCGGATTCGTTTTCGCGGATCTGCAGTTCGAGTTTTTCAATGAGCGTGCGGCCCGCGAGGGCGGCCATGGCCTCCTCCTTGATGCGGGCGGCGAGCTCGTTGTTGCTCGACTCGGCCTTCTCGAGACGACGGGCGAGGAGTCCCTTTCCGTGGTTCATCTCCTCCTCCACTTCCTTCGCGGTGCGAAGGGCTGCCTCGGTCTGATCGAGCTGCTCCTTCAGTCTCTCGAAGGCGCCGCTGAGCGACTGCTTTTCCTTTTGCGCCTTCGCTGCCTTCTCCTCGGCCGCGTCGCGGGTCGCGATCGCCTCGGAGAGGTCGCGTTTGATCTTCTGCACCGTCTCGCTTTCCGAACGGGTGAACTGCTGTTCGCGTTCCGCCATCTCGCGCTCCTTGCCTTCGAGGGCATTCTTGAGCACCTCGAGTTCAGCGACCAGCCCGTTCACACGGATGCGATTGGTCTCGAGCGCCTCATTGACCTGCGAACGCTCGGTGGTCTCGCGATGAAGCTCGGCCTGGAGGCGGCCGTTGTTGCGCGAAGCCTCTTCATTGCGGACGCGCAACTGGGCCGACTCTTCCTTGAGCGACTCCAACTCGGTGCGCAAGGCGGCGAGAGATTCCTCGACGCGGGTCTTCTCGGATCCGGTGTCCGTCGCCCGGACTCGTTCGGAGGCGAGGGCGGTCTCGAGTTCTGCGACACGGGAACGCAAGGTCGTTTCGAGCTCGCGATGAGCGCGTTCGGCCGCTTCCTTGCTTTTGCGCATCTCGATGCGCAATTCGTTGGCCTCGGCCTTGGCGGCCTGAAGATCGTTCGTCTGGAGAGATTCGCGGGAGCGAAGTTCATCACGCTCCGCGACCAGGGTTTCCCATTGGGAACGCAGCGCGACAAGCTCGCCCGCGGTGCCGTCGCCGGCCTTCCTGAGCTGCTCCAGCTCGGCGGCAAGCCCGGCCCGCTCTTGCTCGATCGAGGTCCGGCGGGCGCGCTCTTCGGCGAGACCTTGCGCCACTTCGGCGGCGGCGGCTTCTTCCTTTTCGACACGGGCGCGGAGTTCGGCGAGTTCCTTTTCCTTCGCCACCGTCAAGGCAGCGGCGGCGGCCAAAGCGAGGCTGGATTGCTCGCCACTTTCGCGGCGGAACGCTTCAAACTCTTCCGAGAGCCGCGAGGCCTCCGAGCGGGCGAGCGCGATCGCCGATTCGCGTTCCGCGAACTCGGCCGAAAGATCCTTGGCACTGGACTCGGCGGCGGCGAGGGCGGTTTCGAGGGCGGAGAGCCGGGCTTCGCGTTCTCCGCTGTCCGCCAGCAGGTTGGATTCCTTCGCACGCGCCTCGACAAGAGCTTCTTTTGTCTCCGCCAGCTCGGCTTTCACCGACTCCATTTCCTGCGAGACCTGGCCCGCCTTCTTCGCTTCGCTGGCGAGAGACTTCAGTTCTTTCTCTTTGTCTTGGAGGGCGCTCTTCAACGCGGCCTGCTCTTCGCTTTGCTTGGCGTGTTTCGCCTCGAGAGCTGCGAGAGACTTCTCGAGTTTTGTCCTTTCACGTTCCAACTCCTTCGAGGAGGCAACGAGGGCCTTCCGTTCCGATTCGAGTTCGGCGCGCACCGATTTCAATTCCGCCGCCATTTCCGCGGCGGTGCTTTTGGCCTCACCGAGTTCGCGGGCCAAGCCTGACTTTTCCGCCTCGGCGGCGGCAGTGAGCGAGGCCACTTGCGCCTCCATCGAAACAAGACCCTGGCGATGCTGCGAGAGATCGGTTTCGCGCGACTTCAATTCGGACTCGAACCGGTCCCGCTCGGTCCGGACCGACTCTCCGTGCTTGCGCGATTCGGCGAGTTCGCGTTCGAGCCCCGCGATCGATGAGGTCAGCAGTGCGATTTTCGCGAGTTCACCCGCCGTGGCGGCGAGATCGCTTTCTTTAGCCTCAACCGTCTTGAGGAGGGATTCGCGTTCTTTCGAAACCGCCGCCAAGGCCGCTTCCCGTTCGGACAGGTCCTTCTCGCGATCCGCCAGCGCGGCGCGGGTTTCCTGGGTCTCGCGCTCGGCCCGCGCCATCGAGGTGCGCAGCTCGGCGAGTTCGCGCTCGAACTGGCCGGCTTGCGAAGTCGTCTTCTCGATCTCGCCCTTGGCCTTGCCGGCGTCCGCCTCAAGGCGTGCGATTTCCGCGGCTTTGGCATCCACCTCGGCCTTTGTTTTCGCGAGATCAGCCTCGCGAGCTTTCAATTCTTTCTCGAACGAGGCCTTCACTGCCGCTTCCGCAGCAAGTTTCTCGGTCTCAGTCTTCGCTTTCGCGAGTTCGGCTTCGCGTGCCTTCAACTCCTTTTCGAGCGAACTTTTCGCCGTGGCTTCCGCCGAAAGTTTCTCCGTCTCGGCCTTCGCTTTCGCGAGTTCGGTTTCACGTGAGTTCAGTTCTTTCTCCAGGGAAGTCTTCGCAGCCACTTCCTCCGAGAGCTTCTCCATCTCCGCCTTCGCCTTTGCAAGTTCGGCCTCACGGGCCTTCAATTCCTTCTCAAGCGAACTCTTCGCTGTCGCTTCTGAGGAAAGCTTCTCCATCTCGGCCTTCGCCTTTGCGAGTTCGGCTTCGCGAGACTTCAGCTCTTTCTCCAACCGGGAACCGGCTTCGGATTTGGCGGCCGCCTCGCGCAGGCTTTCCTCACGCTCGGCGAGCTGGCGCTTGAGGGCCTCCACTTCCCCTTCGAGCTTCGAAAACTTCGCCTCACCATCGGCGATTTGCCGATTCAGGTTGGCGATTTCCTTCTTGTCGGATTCTACTTCTCTTTTGAGATCCCGGGATTCCACGACCGTTGCGGTTGCGGTGACGAGGGACGCCATCAGCGGAATCCCCGCAGGACGCTCCGTCGGAGTCGCCCGCGTTTCACCGGAGGGGGCGGCGCCTTCCACGGTGGCGACCGATCCGGTTTTGCGCTCGACGGCAATGGACGCCGTGTTCGATTCTTCCTTCCGCGCGAAAGCTGGCCTGTCCCGCAGCGAGACGATTTTGGGCATCATGTCGGTATGCTCCTGCACCGCGACCTTAAGGATGCCGAATTTGATGAAATCACCGGCCTTGATCGCCTCGCTTCCGCTGAGCCGACGCCCGTTCAAAAACGTGCCGTTGCTCGATCCTAGGTCCGAAACGAAATAATCGCCGTTTTCCCCCCGAACCAACTCAGCGTGGTATCCGGAAATGTAAGTCTCCTTGATGCGGAGATCGTTGTCATGCCGCCGTCCCACCCCGTAGCGGGCGTTCTTCAGGACGAGTTCGAAGACATCCCCGTTGACGTTGGTCGTCACCACCAGTTTCAGTGTCATGAGCCGAATTTAAAAAATCTTTGAAGGAAAGGCCCGCAATATTAACAAATTTTACGGCATTTGAAAAGGTGAAAATAAATCAACTGGGTCTCATTCGTGCGGATTTTATAAAAATTGAGAATTTTACTTCTGACCCAATTCGAGTCGCTGAGGCTCGATTTCCTTGCAAAATCGGGCCTTGCGCCGTCCTTTCCCCTTTCCCGCATACGGGACCGCTGAAAATGAGACTGTTTGATACGATGAGCCGCGAGGTGCGCGAATTGGTGCCCCGCGATGGCAAGACCTACCGCTTCTACTGCTGCGGACCGACCGTCTATGGTCCCGCCCACATTGGCAACTTCCGCACCTTCGTCCTCCAGGACGTCTTTCGCCGCAGTCTCGAACTCTCCCGCCTGCCCGCCTTCCATGTGCGGAACCTCACCGACGTCGACGACAAGACGATCCGCGATTCCCAGTCCGCGGGCCAGTCCCTGAAGAATTTCACCGATCACTGGCGCGACCGCTTTCATACCGATTGCGACAAACTCAATCTCCTGCGTCCCCACCTCGAGCCGAGCGCGGTCGAGCACATCCCCCATCAGATCGCGATGATCGCCGAGTTGATGGAGAAGGGTCACGCCTACGCCTCGGCCGATGGTTCGGTCTACTACCGCGTCGCCAGTTTCGACGGCTACGGCCGCCTTTCCCGCCTCGATCAACGCGAGTTGAGGGAAGGCGCCTCGGGTGCGGTCGCTGACGATGAATACGACAAGGACTCGGTCTCCGACTTCGCCCTTTGGAAAGCGCGGCGTGTCGAAGACGGCGACAACTGGTGGGACAGTCCGTGGGGTCAGGGCCGCCCCGGCTGGCACCTCGAGTGTTCGGCGATGTGCCGCGAGTATCTCGGCGACAGCTTCGACCTCCATTCCGGTGGCGTCGATCTCGTCTTTCCGCATCACGAAAACGAGATCGCCCAGAGCGAGGCCTGCACCGGCCACGTCATGGCCGACCATTGGTTTCACCTCACCCACCTCCTCGTCGATGGTGGCAAGATGTCGAAGAGCGTCGGCAATTTCTATACCCTCGATCAGCTTGAGAAGGCCGGATTCTCCCCCGCCGAACTCCGCTACGTCCTCATCTCGGCCCATTATCGACAACCGCTCAACTTCGTGGCGAAGGATGCCGACGGGAAGGAAACGTTTCCCGCCCTCCTCGGAGCGAGACAGGCCCTGCAACGACTCGCGAAATTCGATACTGCCCTCGGGGCGAAAGCAGGAAACCCTGACACCCCCACCTACGAAAGCCTTCTCACGGTGAAAGACGGCGCCTCTTTCCAAAGCGCCTTCGAATCGCTGCAAAACGACCTCAACACGCCCGAGGCCCTCGGCCGCGTCTTCACGGCAATCAAGTCGGTGAAAATCGATTCGCTCTCTCCCGAAGAAGGCGCCCGCGAACGACTCGGATTCCACCGCGTCCTTGCCGCGCTCGGACTCATCCTGCCCTCGGTGGCCGGAGAGGAAGCCGCCGAGGCCCCCGCCGAAATCCGGGCTCTCGCCGAGGCCCGCCGCGAAGCCAAGGCAGCGAAGAACTGGGCCGAGTCCGACCGTCTCCGCAACGAGATTTCCGCCCTCGGCTGGGAAGTGAAAGATACCAAGGAAGGTTACGAGCTATGTCCGAAAAACTGAATCTCCCCATCCGCCCTCGGCGCAACCGCAAGCACGAATCCGTCCGCGGGCTCGTGCGCGAGACCGTGCTCTCGCCCTCGGACCTGATCTACCCACTTTTCCTCCACGACGAGCCGCAAAACGATGCCATCGTCTCCATGCCCGGCTGCCATCGCTGGAGCCTCGAGGGTCTCGTCTGCGAAGTGGGCGAAGCCTGGAAAGCGGGCGTTCGCGCCGTCGTCTTTTTTCCCAAGATCGCGGATTCCCTCAAGACTCCCCGGGGTGAGGAATGCTTCAATCCCGAGGGCCTCATACCACGGGCCATCCGTGCGGTGAAAGCCGCCTATCCTGGCATTGTCGTCATCACCGATGTCGCCCTCGATCCCTACAATTCCGATGGCCACGACGGCATCGTCGAAAAGACTAAGGATGGTGACCTGAAAATCCTCAACGACGAGACCGTGTCCATTCTCTGTAAACAAGCCCTGTGTCATGCCGCGGCCGGTGCCGACATCGTCTCGCCCAGCGACATGATGGACGGTCGCGTCGGCGAGATCCGCGCCGCCCTCGACGCGAACGGCTACGAGGAGGTCTCCATCCTCAGCTACACCGCCAAATACGCATCGGCCTACTATGGTCCGTTCCGCGGTGCCCTCGACTCCGCCCCGAAAGCGGGAGACAAAAAGACCTACCAGATGGACCCCGCGAATCGCCGCGAGGCACTGCGCGAAGCCGATCTCGATATCGCCGAAGGGGCCGACATGATCATGGTGAAGCCCGCCGGTCCCTACCTCGACATCATCCGCACCCTCCGTGATGCCTTCGACCTCCCCATCGCCGCCTATCAGGTGAGTGGTGAATACCTCATGATCAAGTCGGCCGCGAAGGACGGCTGGATCGATGAGGAGAAGGTCGCGATGGAATCCCTCATCGGCATCAAACGCGCCGGAGCCGACATGATCCTCACCTATTTCGCCAAGGACATCGCCGCGAAACTCAGCCGGTGAAAACCTTTGTAGTGCCGATCAGGCGAGGCGGCGACTTTCACTCTTTACCCCGCGTGGCACGGGTGATAGCCTCGATCCTTCACGAAAGGATCGATGAAAATGCCTACAAAGCTCCGTCCCAAACCGGAAAATCGCGGTGTGTTTGTTTCCCGACAATTTCTCCGGAGCTTGTTTCTCAGCTTTGTTTTCCTACTTCCCGCGGAGTCCTCCGAACTCGGGCCAGAGGAGCGCGATTGGCTGGATAAGCATCCCGTGATCCGCTATAGCGCCGACCCAGGCTGGCCACCGTTCTCAATTCGTTCCCGCGATCAACTCGTTGGGATCGATCGCAGTCTGTTTGACCTTTTTGAAAAACGACTCGGAATCCGCTTCGAGTATGTGCCGACCAATCAATGGTCGGAGAATATCGAAAAATTATCCCGGGGCGAAATCGACCTGGTCTCCGGAGTCGCCGACCTGCCGGAACGCGATCTTGGCCTCCTCTATACACGACCATACGCTTCTTTTCCCGTCGCGATGATCATGCACGAAGACGGACCATTCTATTCGTCACTTGAGCAGGTTGAACGCGAAGGCCTGGTGCTCGCCGGCCCGAAGGGGTATGCCCCTACCGTTTACATCGAAAAGAACTTTCCCAATGTCCCGCTCATCCTCACAAAAACGTCGCTCGAATCCCTCAGTCTCGTCTCAAAAGGCGATGCCGATGCCACTGTGGAGAATCTGGGAGTGGCATCGCACCTCATCCGGGTCAATGGATTGACCAATCTAAAGATTACAGGCCCCACCGCCCATCAGTTTGATCCAACCATCGGCGTGCGTCACGACCTTCCGCAGCTTCATCTGATCCTCGATAAAACGCTCGCCGCCATCACCCCACAAGAACGGTACCAGATCTACAAGGACTGGGTTCTCGTCGAAATTTCGGGGTTCTGGGACGCCCGAAGGGTGATGGCGACCTGCCTCGTCGTGCTCTCAATCGCCTTGATCATCATTGGTTCGATTGCGTTTTGGAACAGACGCCTCGGCAAAGAACTCGCAAAACGCCGTGCCATCGAGGCATCGCTTCGGGAAAGCGAGGAGCGCTTCCGCCATCTCTTCGAGACGATGACCGACGCCTGCTTTGTCACCCAGCTCGACGGACTCATCCAACTCTCCAACGGCGCCGCCGCGGCACTGCTGCGGATCGGATCGCGCCCGGCGATCGGGCGGCTCAATCTCACCACTTTCTTGAAAGAACCCGGACAATTCAGCGCGCTCCTCGACCGGCTGCGCAGCCACGAGCGCCTCCGCGATCACCCTCTCGACATTTCCGACGCCGATGGCACGATCCACCCGTGCCTGTGTCAGATTCGGCTGGTCAAAGACGTATCGGGATCGGAAACCGGAATCGAATGGATCGCCCACCCGTGCGAGAACGCGTGAGTCGATCCTCGATCACTCCCGGCGCTTCAATTGCGGGAACAGCACGACATCGCGGATCGACTCCGCGCCCGTCAGCATCATCATGAGCCGGTCGATGCCGATGCCGATGCCACCGGCGGGCGGCATCCCATACTCAAGCGCGAGGAGGAAATCCTCGTCGATCTTTTGCACCTCCTCACCGGCCTGCTCTTCGAGGCGGCGGCGCTGCACATCGGGATCGTTCAATTCGGAATATCCGGGCGAGATCTCGGCGCCGTTGATGATCAGTTCGTAGACGTCAACGATGGAGTCGTCCTTCACGTTCTGCTTTGCGAGGGGCACGAGCTCCTTCGAAACGTGGGTGACAAACACCGGGTCGATCGTCTTTTCCTCGACGAGTTTTTCGAAAACCTGTTGCGAGATCTCGTAGTCCTCCATGCCGGCGGAAATTTCGACTCCGAGTTCCTCGCAACGGGCGCGCTTCGCCGCCGTGTCGAGCGACCACCAGTCGTCGCCCGCCGCCGCCGCGACGAGATCGCGGTAGGGAGCTCGCTTCCAGGGACGCGAGAGATCGATCGTTTTCATCACCTCGCCCTCGGCGTTGCAATGGTCGATCCGGAGTCCACCGCAGAATTTTTCCGCGAGATGGCAAACGAGATCCTCGACGAGGTCGGCCATCTTTTCGAAATCGGCGTAGGCCCAGTAGGCCTCGAGCATTGTGAATTCGGGATTGTGGCGGCGGCTGATGCCTTCGTTGCGGAAACTGCGGTTCAGCTCGAAGACCTTCTCGAAGCCACCGACCAGAAGGCGCTTCAGATAAAGCTCGGGCGCGATGCGGAGATACATGTCCATCCCCAGCGCGTTGTGATGGGTCTCGAAAGGCTGGGCCGCGGCACCGCCGGGCACGTCCTGCAGCATCGGCGTCTCCACTTCGTAGAAACCGCGGTCCTGCAGGTAGCGGCGGATCTCCGCGACCATGAGACAACGCTTCTTGAAGATCTCGCGCGAACGCTCGTTCGCGATGAGGTCGAGATAACGCTGGCGGTACTTGATCTGCGGATCGACGACGCCGTGCCACTTCGAAGGCATGGGACGCAGCGACTTCGAGAGCACCGTCACTTCCTTCACCTTCACCGAGGGTTCGCCCGTCTTCGTGAGAAAGGTCTCGCCCACCACCCCGAGCCAGTCGCCGATGTCGAGTTGCTTGTAGATCGCCCACGCTTCCTCGCCGATCTCCTTCTGGTTCACGAAAGCCTGGATGCGGCCGTTCAGATCCGAGAGATCGAGGAAATTGCTCTTGCCCATGTCGCGCAGGGCCGTGATACGACCGGCCACGCGGACCTCCATTCCCTCGGCAAAACCTTCGCGAAGCGCACCCGGCGCATGTGTCGTCTCGAAACCCTGGCCGAAGGGATCCACGCCGAGGGCGCGGAGCTGATCCATTTTTTCACGACGGACCTTCAGGAGGGTTCCCAGATCTTCCATCGGTGGCACTTCGGTTTCTTCTGACATAGCTTGGCGCGGCGTATTAAAATGGCGGACCGAAGCATGATCGACCCGAAAGAAAAATCAACCGGCCTTTCCCCTCTCCTTTCAGGCGCGGCCTTCGCCGAGATCGGCGAAGGACTCGTCCTCGACGGCAGGCTCGCCCTCGTCGATCCGGTGGCGCGTTGGCTCGCCGTGTCAGATCTCCATTTCGGCTACGAGGCCAACCGCCGGCGCGATGGTGGACTCTGGCCGATGTGGGGGATGGAGACAATCGCCTCGCGTCTCGAGAGCCTTGTCCGCGATTGGCAGCCGGAAACGCTGGTGCTCGTGGGCGACGTCGTCGATGGCTCGGCCGCTCCCGACGAGGCCATCGCCTGGCTCACCCGCGTGCAGGATCTCGCCCCACGCCTCATCCTCATCGAGGGCAATCACGACCGCGGCCCCATCCGCCGTGAATTCGACTGGGTCGCATCGTGGCAGACCGGCGACGTTTTGTTCGAACACGGCCACCTGCCGTGCGCCGCGCGCGACCACCGCCGACGCGTCAGCGGCCATCTCCATCCCTCGGTGAACTTCAACGACGGCAGCGGTACGAGACTGCGCCTGCCTTCACTCGTCGTGGAAAGATCCGCCGCCGGAGCCTCCGAAATCTTTCTGCCCGCCTTCTCTCCCTGGGCCGGTGGCACGCGCTACCCCGGCACCGAGGGCAACTCCATCCGGCAATGGGCCTGCTCGCCGCAGCGTGTCTTCGAGGTGATCGAGTGAGGAGGGTCAAGTCCCGGATACAACCCTCTTCACTCACGAAAATGTTTGTCCGATCCGTTTGCCCGCGTCCGCTCCCCGCCTTAAGATGCGCCGCCCCCGCATGAATCTGCCCAACCAGCTCACCGTCGCCCGGCTCGCCCTGTCGTTTGTTTTCGTCGGGGTGCTTTCGGTCGATGGGCTGCCCCATGCCGGCACGATCGCCCTCGCCGTCTTCTCGATCGCGGCTTACACCGATCTGCTCGATGGGCAGATCGCGCGTCGTCGGAACCTCATCACGAATTTCGGCAAGCTGATGGACCCGCTCGCGGACAAGGTGCTCATGTGTGCGGGTTTCGTGATGCTCTGCGAACAGGGCTTTTTCCCCGCCTGGATCGTCGTGGTCATTCTCGCACGGGAATTCCTCGTCACGGGACTGCGCCTCGTCGCGTCGGCCGAGGGCATCGTCCTCGCCGCGGAGAATCTCGGCAAATACAAGACGACCTTCCAGATCATCGCGGTGATCTATTTCCTCATCGTCATCGCCGCGAAGGAACCCCTGCTCGCCTGGCTCAATCCCGTCCTCGAGTGGCGCGGCCTCGGCCCCCACGTCCTCGGGCAAATCCTCATCTGGATCGCGCTGATCCTGACCCTCGTTTCCGGCTTGAGCTACGTCTGGAAAAACCGCAAGCTGCTCGCGGACTGTTGAGGTCCGCGCTGCATGACACAATCGCAGGGACTCGGTTTCATCCTGATCGTGGGATCCCTCGTGCTCGTGACACAATGGGCCCTTGTCGATGAGATCCCGCCACTGCCGCTCAACGAGCCTCTCCCGCTTGAGCAGGACAGCACGTGGATCAACCAATTCGGCGATGGTTCGCCGCCCGCCGAGGTGAGGGCGACGCTCACCCGCCTGGGCGAGGATGAGTGGGAAATCACGACTCCCCATCGATTCGTAGACGGGGTGTCTGAATTGATTTTCGCGGACGCGGAGGGCCGGTTCTCGGCAAGCTGGTGTTCGGGGAATCTCGCCTTCGCTTCCCTCGTGTTGCCCCAGACCGACGAGGCGGGTGCCCAGAGAGAACTGCGGACCATCCCGCTGCTGGATCTCGCCGGTCGACCTCTCGGCGCTCAGGCTCTTGAAGCGGTGAAACGCGCCATTGCCGGAACGCACCTTCTGCCCGACGGGCACGATGAGCCGGTCATTCACGTCGACACCAACCGCTACCCTGCCACCGAGGTCGTGGGCCTGCTTTTCGTCGAGACGGACCGCGAATGGGATGAGGGATTCTCTTGTTTCGACGCGGGCAATCGCTTTGGATCCCATTCGAGTCACGCAAGCTCGTGCAAGGGTGGAGTGATCGGCCAAGCGGAAATGTTCACCTGGCACCCGGCTGCGATGCGACTGGCCTGGGACCTGCGACCCGAAGGCGACCATGAGAGCGATCCGATTCCCGTGAAGGCCGGAGCTTTCTTCCGACGGGGTGGCATCCGGATCGAGATCGCCGGAATTGAAAACGGTGAATTCCGACGCAGCAACGGTGGTCGGAATCTCATACCAGGGGATCCGGCTCACTACGTCCGCGTTGAGGAAGGATCGGCGGTAAGAACGGCGTTTCTCGTGGGATCATTTCCCGGAGATTTGATCCGCCGTGTCGAAGGGCGAAGCTCAAGAGGCGTCTGGGTAGAAATGCCCTTCACACCGGAACCGGACGGCGTTCTTGCGATCGATCTGCCGGAAGAAGGCAGTGTTTCCGAACTACGCGTGATCTGGGCTCCCGGTCGACTGCGGGTGGTCGTCGATGTGCCAGCCATTGGCGGCGGCTTGCCGGAGAACAAGGGCATCACGACCTACAACGAAGTCGCCTTCCGGCTTCACCAAAACGAAATCGAAAATGCCGGCATCGTTTGGAGGCTATGGCAGCTAACCGGGCGATATCCGAAAATCGAAACTGAGAGCTTCCAGAAAATCCGCGATCGCCGCGTGGCGGTCGATCCCGGAAAGCTCTACCGGGCCTCCGAACTTCTCGAGATCTGGCGCGAACTGAATCCCGAGCTTCACATCACCTGGGACGGGAAGCTCGGCACTTTTGTGGTGAAAGACCGGTGATCCTCCAAGGGTTCACCGATCCCCTCACCTTCTTCTCAGGCTTCGCCCGTACCCTCGGCGGAACTCACCGATTCGACAGTGTCGTCTTCGGCGGTTTCGGCGGCATCGGGGCGGAAGGTGAGGTATTTCTCGTCCTTCTTGTGGGTGATCTTCACGGTCTGGCCGGGTTTCACATCGCCACGGAGGAGGTGCTCGGCGAGCGGGTCCTCGATGTGACGCTCAACCGCGCGGCGCATCGGACGCGCCCCGTAGTTCGGATCGTAGCCCTGCTCGATAAGGAATTCCTTCGCTTTCTTGTCGAGCTTGAGGTGGATGTTCTTCACGGCAAGACGCCTCACAACGGTGTCGATTTCGAGGTCGACAATCTTGATGAGGTTCTCGCGGTCGAGCACGTGGAAGACGATCTTCTCATCAAGACGGTTGAGGAACTCGGGCTTGAAGGCCTCCTTCGCCTTGTCGAGGATCTTGTCCCTCATCGTGGCGTAGTTCTCGTCGCCGCCGCCCATCGCCCCAAAACCGAGGGCGACCTGACGCTTGATGACGTCGGCACCCACGTTGGTGGTGAGGATGATGATGGTGTTGCGGAAGTCGATCTTGCGGCCGAGCGAGTCGGTAATCATGCCCTCTTCCAGGATCTGGAGGAGGAGGTTCATCACATCCGGGTGTGCCTTCTCGATTTCATCGAAGAGCACGACGGAGTAAGGACGGCGGCGCACCGCCTCGGAGAGCTGGCCGCCCTCTTCATACCCGACGTAGCCGGGAGGCGAACCGATGAGGCGGCTGCTCGTGAATTTCTCCATGTACTCGGACATGTCGATCTGGATGAGCGCCTCCTTGTCGCCGAACATGAACTCGGCGAGGTTGCGGGCGAGGTAGGTCTTGCCGACGCCGGTGGGGCCGAGGAAGATGAACGAACCAATCGGACGGCGCGGATCCTTGAGGTCGGCCCGGCTGCGGCGGAGGGCTCGGGAGATGGCGATGACAGCCTCGTCCTGACCGATGACCCGTCCCTTGAGCTCGTCTTCCATCTTGAGGAGTTTGTCGGTCTCCTTCTGCTCCATGCGCTGGAGGGGAACCCCGGTCCACTTCGAGACGACGGTCATGATGTCGTCTTCCTCGACGGTGACGATCTTCTCTTCGTTCGTGGCGCGCCATTCATTGAGGATGTCCTCGACCTCCTGACGCTTGTGCTTCTCCTTGTCGCGGAGAGCGGCGGCGTTCTCGAAATCCTGCCCTTTGATCGCGGCCTCTTTCTCGGTGACGATCTTTTCGATCTCGATCTCGAGGTCCTTGATCTGGGGCGGGCGCGTCATCGAAGCGATGCGCGAGCGGGCACCGGCCTCATCGAGAATGTCGATGGCCTTGTCGGGAAGGAAACGCCCGGTGAGGTAGCGGGCCGAAAGTCTGACGCAGGCGTCGATCGCCTCGTTCGTGTAATGCGCCTTGTGGTGCGCCTCGTATTTCGAGCGCAAACCTTGGAGGATGAGGATGGCGTCGTCGACGCTGGGCTCCTCGACCTTGACCTGCTGGAAGCGGCGCTCGAGGGCGGCGTCCTTCTCGATGAATTTGCGGAACTCGTTCATCGTCGTCGCACCGATGCACTGAAGCTCGCCGCGGCTCAGGGCCGGCTTGATGATGTTCGAGGCGTCCATGGCACCCTCGGCAGAACCGGCGCCGACGATGGTGTGGAGCTCGTCGATGAAAAGAATGACGTTCTTGGAACGCTTGATCTCGTCCATCACCGCCTTGATGCGCTCCTCGAACTGGCCGCGGTACTTCGTGCCGGCGACCATGAGGGCGAGGTCGAGGGTGATGACCTTCTTGTCGCGAAGCAATTCGGGGACGTTGCCTGAGGCGATTTCCTGGGCAAGGCCCTCGGCGATCGCGGTTTTGCCGACACCGGCTTCGCCGATGAGGACGGGATTGTTCTTCGTGCGGCGGCAGAGGATCTGGATGACACGCTCGATCTCGCTGCTGCGGCCGATCACGGGATCGAGTTCGCCGCCATTGGCGAGTTCGGTGAGGTCGCGTCCGAAGGCCTTCAACGCGGGCGTTTTGCCTTCCTTGCGGCCGCCGCTGTTGCCGGGCTCTTCGAAATCGCTTTCCTCGTCATCGGCGGCGTTTCCGGAGAAATTCGGATCGAGTTCGCGGAGGATCTCGTTGCGGGTGCGCTCGATGTCGACGTCGAGGTTCTTGAGAACACGGGCGGCGACTCCGTCGCCCTCGCGGAGGAGGCCGAGAAGGATGTGTTCTGTGCCGACGTAGCTGTGATTCAGGGCTTTCGCCTCTTTGCCGGCGAGGGCGAGGACCTTTTTGACGCGGGGCGTGTAGGGGATGTTCCCCACCATCTTCGTCTCGGGTCCGTTGCCAACCTGCTTCTCCACCTCAAGACGCACCGTCTCGAGATCGAGGTTCATTTTCTGGAGCACGTTGACCGCGACCCCTTGGCCCAGTTTGATGAGCCCGAGGAGCAAGTGCTCGGTGCCCACGTAGTTGTGGTTGAAGCGGTCTGCCTCCTTGCGGGCAAGGGCGAGGACCTGTTGGGCGCGGGGGGTAAAATTATTCATCGTCGTTGTCCCTGTTGGTAAGTATACTCCCAAAATCGGGCGGCGTCAGCCCAATTAAGCTCTTGCGGATGATGTCGGCACGCAAAATGTCCCGCTCTTCCGGAGAAAGTTTGCACTTGGCCGAGATCTGAAGGTGAGCCGGCTGGATCTCGGTGAGCAGCACGGTGATGCACTCACGCTCTTCCTCGGGGATGAACCCGAGATCGCAGCCGAGGCGGATCATGGAAAGGTGGTTCAACGCCTCCTTCGAGGAGATGATGTGGGCGAACTTGAGGACGGCGAAGGCACGGCCGATCTGGTCCTGCATCATCGTGGGGCGATCCTCGAGGATTTTCATCCGCGCGTTCTTCTCGTTCGCGATGAGCTGGCCGATGACGCGGTCGAGGTGGGCGATGATGTCCTCCTCGCGCATCCCGAGGGTGTTCTGATTCGAGATCTGGAACAAGTTGGCGAGCGCCTCGGTTCCTTCCCCATAGAGACCGCGCACGGCGAGCCCGATCTTATTGGCCCCCTGGATGGTCTGGTTGATCTGCTCGCTCAGGACGAGCCCGGGGAGGTGAAGCATGGCCGAGGCACGCATCCCCGTGCCGAGGTTCGTCGGGCAGGCGGTGAGGTAGCCGTATTGACGGTCAAAGGCGTAAGGCAGGTCGTCCTCGAGCTCGGTGTCGATCTGGTCGAGCGAACGGTAGGCGGCGAGCAGTTGCAGCCCGGGTCGGATTGCCTGCATGCGGAGGTGATCCTCCTCGTTGATCATCACGCTGACGGTCTGCTTGCGGTTCATCACCGTGGCGCAGCCGGGACCCTTCGCTGCGTGCTCCCGGCTGATGAGGTGGCGCTCGACGAGAACCTGCTTTTCGATCGCGGAGAGCTGGGTCATCTCCTCGGAGAAGGAATCCTTCATCTCGGCGAGTTCCTCAAGGGCGGGACGGACCTGATCCATCACGCGGGTGCGATCCTCTTTCTTCGCCCAGCCGGGAAAGGGAAAACCCACGAGGTTGCGGGCGAGGCGGACCCGGCTCGTCATGACGATGTCATTCTCCGGGCCGGGGGTCCGCATCCATTCGGCCGGTTTCTTGAGCAGGGTGGAGAAGCGCATCACGTCGTTACGTCGCTGGGGGGAAGAATAGCACCCGAAGTGCCAGTTGGGTGGGGTAAGATCAAAGAATGTTCACGATTCACCGAGGATCGTTTCGAGCCGGGAAATGGCATCACGCAAGCGGGCGGCCTCTTCGTAGTCCTCGTCCTCGACCGACTTCGACAGCGCCTGGCGTAATTCGCTCAATCGGGCACGCGGATTTGTCTCGGCAACGCTGACCGGTGCGGAGGCGGCGACACGATCCCCCGCGTCCGGAAAACTCTGCGGCGCTTTCCCGACGTGACGCGTGTGTTTGTGCATCGCTTCGAGGAGGCCATCAAGGCCCTCGTCGAAGACGTGATAACAATCGGCACATCCGAAGCGCCCGGTTTTCTTGAAATCGGTCTGGGTGAAGCCGCAACTGCCGCAGACGAGCTCATTCCGCGCCGGACCCGTGTCCACCGCCGTCTGCTTGCCCATCCCTTCGAGCATGTCGGCGAGGGCGAACCCGGTCGGATCGGTCACGCCCTTGTCGTCGGCGCAGGCTTTGCAGAGGTTCACCTTCTGCAGCTTCCCTTCCGCCATCTGGCTGAAGAAAATCGTCGCTTTTTCGGTATGGCAGATATCGCAGTTCATGGCAGGACCGGGGGGTGCCGGCATCCCACCGCGCGGGCCGGGGGAAAAGCACCCACCGAACATTACGACACGAAAGCCTTTTCGTAAATCGGCGTCCCGGTGGTTTGCACAAGATTCCGGAACATCGTGATGAGCTGGCGTGTGATCGGTCCGGGCTCGCCCGTGCCGATGAGGCGCTTGTCATATTCCGCCACCGGCACGACCTCGGCGGCCGTCCCGGTGAGGAACAGTTCGTCGGCGGTGTAGAGGTCGTAGCGGGCCATCTCGACCTCGCGCAGCTCCAGTCCGGCCTCGGCGACCAGTTCCATGACAACGCCGCGGGTGATCCCGTAGAGCGATCCCGAAGCCACCGTCGGGGTGTAGACGACGCCGTTTTTCACAACAAAAATGTTGTCGCCCGTGCACTCGGCGACATAACCGGCGGCGTTGAGCATCACGCCCTCCTCCGCCCCGCTCGCCATCGCCTCGACCTTGGCCATGACGTTGCTGAGGTAATTCAGGGACTTCACCGCCGGGGAAAGGGCATCGTGATTGGGGCGGCGCGTCGCGCAGGTCGCGAGGATGAGTCCCTTCTCGTATTTCTCGGCGGGATAAAGCGAGATCGTCGAGGCGATCACGATGATCGAGGCCCGTTCGCATTTGTAGGGGCTGAGGCCCAGCTCCCCGACACCACGGGTCACGACGAGGCGGATATAACCGTCGTGCAGATCGTTTTCACGGATCGTCGCGAGGGTCATCTCGCAGACTTCCTCGCGCGTCGCGGGAATGGTGAGGTGAATCGCCTTCGCCGAGTCAAAGAGGCGGTCGATGTGCTGCTCGAGCCGGAAAACGCGGTCGTTGTAGAAACGAATCCCCTCGAAAACCCCGTCGCCGTAGAGGAGACCGTGGTCGAAGACGGAGATCTTCGCTTCCCGACGGGAGTAGAATTGACCGTCGATGTAGATCTGAAGGGGTTTGTCGCTCATGAAATTCGAATCAAAAACGGGGAACCTTGCCCGAAGCGGAAGGGAAAGCAAGCGATTCGGGCGGGCGTTTTGGGGGATGATGGACGGCATCGACGCCCTCTTTTTATCAGCATCCCGGGTCCGGATGGGCTTGGCGACCGCCACCGTTCGCTCCCGGCACCTCCTAAACCCGGGCATCCACCGAAGGGCACGACGAACAGGATTTTCCCTTGACCCGGCCGCAAATCTGCGGACATTGCCCGCCCCGCAGGTCGTGCCCCGGCCCGACGCCTCTCAGCGACGACCTGCCCCCGAAACCTTCCAAACGGATCCCAGCCATGTCCAGAGTTTGCCAAATCACCGGAGCGAAAGTTTGCACCGGAAACAAAATCCATCGCAGCGGACGCGCCAAAAAGAAGGGCGGGATCGGTCGTCACGTCACCGAAACGGTGAAGCGCCAGTTCAAGCCCAATCTCCGCGACAAGCGCGTCTGGGTGCCCGAGCTCGGCAAGTATGTCCGTGTCCGCGTCAGCGCCCGCGGCCTCAAGACGATCGACAAGAACGGGGCCTACAAGACGCTCAAGCAAGCGGGTCTTGTCTGATTTCCCGGGTGTCGGGCATGTCTGACACCTTTCACGCAGCCGCGCCGGACGAGCTCGATGGGCTCGCTCTGGCGCGTTTGGTTTCCCGGCTTGGCGTCGAAACGGTAACTCCCGCGACCTTTCTTTGGGACGGCAAGGGAATCCTTGACCGTTCCTTCGATCTCTGGCTCACCGGATCCTTCGGTCCGATTCTGGCGCCGGCCTTGATCGAAGTCCATCGACTCTCCTCGGCCTACCGGCTCAATGAAATCGCCGCGATCGACCACCGGATCGATGCATCGCTCGATGCCGCCGCCAAAACCCGGAGCCTCGCTGCCGCCAAAGCCTTTCTCGAAGGCAAAGACGAGATGAAGGCGAACCGCGAATGGACCCGTTTCGCCAATCTCGTGGTCCGAGGTACGACGCCCGGTCATACCGTTACCCTTTTCGCGCTTCAGACCGCCCTTTATCACCTGCCCCTCGTGCCGGCGCTTGCGGCCTACGCTTGGTTTGAACTCGAGTCGGGTCTCCCGCGCGGTTATCGAGATCTCGCCGGAACCCGAGCTGAAGTGCTCTCGACGTTTGCCTCCGCCCTTCCCCACGTGCGGGTTGCGATGGACCGGGATCGCGACGAATCTGACAATGGTTTCCCGCAATTGCGGGCGATCTGAAAACTGCCTTTCCCCCGGATGACCCCGGAACTCGACGAAATCACCATCACCGAAACGGAGACCCAAACGGAGCACGACGCCCCGTGGAACGTCATCGTCTACGACGACCCGGTGAATCTGATGAGTTTTGTCACCTTGGTGCTGAAGCGCGTCTTCGGTTATCCGCAGGAGAAGGCGGAGGCGCTCATGCTCGAAGTTCACCGGAACGGGCTCTCGGTGGTCTGGTCGGGCGAGCGGGAGAAAGCCGAGCTCTACGTGCAGCAGCTCCAGGCACATCAGTTGCTTGCGGCGATGAAGAAGTCGTGAGGGTGGCGAAGTCCCTTTTCGAATCCAGGGCGTGATTTGTGGACGAATTTGCGGGCTCCCATCGTATCGTGGACCGAGCCATGGCATTGCCCCCTTCGACTCTTCGCCCTCCGCTTCCGCTGCCCGCCGATCACCGCACGCAAAGGGTCGTTGGGGCGATTCGGGGAAATCTCGCCCTACTCCTTGGTCTCGCCGCCGCAGGCTGGGCGCTCGAGATTCTTGATTTCGTTCTCTTCGGCTCGCTTGATCGATTTGGGATCCGGCCTCGCAGCACGGCAGGAATCTGGGGAATCGTGATGTCGCCCTTTCTTCACGCGGGCCTCGGCCATCTCGCCTCGAACACCCTGCCCTTTCTCGCCCTTGGCGGCACCGTCCTCCTCGGCGGTCGCCGGGTTTTCGCCCTCGTCTCGATCCTGGTCGTCGCGCTTGGAGGCGCCGCAGTATGGATGCTCGGACCCGGCGGCACAAACCACATCGGTGCCAGCCTCCTCATCTTCGGCTACCTCGGATTCCTTCTCGCGCGGGGCGTCGTCGAGAGGTCGGGATTCTGGATCGTGGTTTCCCTTGTCGTACTCGTGATCTACGGTGGACTTCTTCGTGGCGTGCTGCCCGGCCAGACCGGCGTTTCCTGGCAGGGGCATCTCTTCGGCTTCCTCGCCGGAGCTTTCGCCGCGCGGGTTCTGCTCGCCCGAAGGGACGATGAGATCCAGTGAAAATATTGTCGTGATTAGGTCCCGCGGGCGCCGTGAACGCAGGATCCGCGTCGATCCCGATGCCGAGCAGAAATCACCGATGATTCACTCGATCTCGGCGACCGACCGCGATGGATTTGTTCAGGGCGATGTCGAATTCGAACCCCGAATAGCGCGGCAGGCTGGACTATGAATCATCACGCGGATGAAACCGGAAGTGTCCGAGCACCTTCCACTGCCCGATCCCCTTCGTCAGCTCCGGTCCTGATCCGATGTTGTGCACGAAGGTGTCCTCGGCCACGACCATGCCGATGTGCCAGAGACCGTTGCCGTTGAGATCCCAGGTCACGAGATCACCAGGGAGGAAGCGGCCTTTTTCCTCGCCCTTCACTTCCGCGCCTTGCCGCCGGAAATAGGTCTCAAGATTCGGGACGCGGCGGTGGTCGATGTTTTTGTCAGAACGCTTCAGGCCCCAGAGTTTCGGATAGGCGGAGAAAGCGGCCTTCATGTCCTCGTGTACGAGTTGCTGCAGATCGATCCCGAGGGCACGGTAAGCGCGGATGACTTCATCCGTACAGACGCCGGTGTCGGCAGGCACGTCACCACCGGGATAGTCGAGGACGACGTAGGCGGGATCGTAGCGCACCGTCTGCGTGAGGCGATACTCCGCTGCCTTGACGAATCGATCCGCAAAACCCGTCGTGTCGGCCGTCTCCTGGGCTCCCATTACGTGACTCAACACCCAGAGGCAGAAGAGGATGAGGGCGAGGTATTTCATGGCGTCCTTTACGAAGAGACGCCCGAAAGCCTTTCACGTTTCAAAAAACTTCCGCGAAATCCATCGAGTACCCGAACGGGCCGGATCGCCCGACCGTCCGGGGAGAAGCGGTGGGACACCGCTTCTGTTTCGCTTCACTTCGGCGAGAGGAGCGAATGCCCGGTCATCTCCGGCGGCGCCGCAACGCCTAACAAAGCCAGAATCGTCGGGGCGATGTCGGCGAGGATGCCTTCGCTGAGATTCACACGGTCGGCATCGTTGCCCACGTAGATGAGCGGCACGGGAAAGGTGGTGTGGGCGGTCTGGGGCGAACCGTCCTCGTTGACCATCTGTTCGCAATTGCCGTGGTCGGCTGCGATGAGAAGGCAGCCGCCCAGCTCGAGCACCTTGGCGACAACGCGCTCGACACAGCGGTCGACACATTCGACCGCCTTGATCGCCGCAGGCACGTTGCCGGTATGGCCGACCATATCGGGATTGGCGTAGTTCACGATGATGAGATCGTAGTCCGCGGCGCGGTCGAGAATGGTCTGGGTGACGCCTTCGGCGGACATCTCGGGTTTCTCGTCGTAGGTCGCGCAATCCTGCGGCGACTGGAGCATCTGGCGGTCTTCGCCCGCATTCGGCTCTTCGACACCGCCGTTGAAGAAGAAGGAGACGTGCGGATACTTTTCGGTCTCGGCGACCCGGAGCTGCTTCAGTCCTGCGGCGGCGACGACTTCGCCGAGGGTGTTTTTCAACTCCATCGTCGGGAACACGACGGGACATCCGTAGGTCTCGTCGTATTCGGTGAGGGTGTAGAACGAGATCTTCGGGAACCCGCCGCGATCAAAGCCGGTGAAGCCCTCCTTCAGAAAGGCGAGGCTGAGCTGGCGGGCGCGGTCGGCGCGAAAGTTGAAGAAGAGCACGACGTCCCCATCGCGCACACGGCGCTCATCGACGTCACCGAAGACGAGCGGCTTCATGAATTCATCGGTCACCTCCTGGCCGTATTTTTCGGCGATCGCGGACGAGGGCGCGTCGCTGCGGGCTTCGCCCTTGCCGAGGACGATGGCATCCCAGGCGAGCTGGGAACGTTCCCATCGCTTGTCGCGGTCCATCGCGAAGTAGCGGCCGATGACGGTGGCGATCTTCGCGCCAGAGGGGACGAGCTTTTCCTCACAATAGGCCAAGTAGCTTTTGCCACCGGTCGGTGAAGTGTCGCGACCATCGGTGATGGCGTGGACCATGATGTCGTTCACCCCTGCCGCCTTGGCGGCGTCGGCGAGGGCGACAAGGTGGTCCTGGTGGCTGTGCACCCCGCCGTCCGAGACGAGCCCGAGGAGGTGGAGCCGCGACCCGTTTGCTTTGGCGAAGGCCTCCTGCAGCACCGCGTTGTGAGCGAGATCGCCATCGACGATGGCCTTGTTGATGCGGGTGAAATCCTGATAGACGATGCGCCCGGCGCCGAGATTGAGGTGACCGACCTCCGAGTTGCCCATCTGGCCTTCCGGCAGCCCCACGTCCATGCCCGAGGTGCGGAGCTGCGACACGGGATAGTTCTCGTGCAGCGACCGGGTGAAAGGGATGTTCGCAAGGCGGGGACAGTCCCCGTAACGCTCCGCGTTTTCCGGCCCGGCGGGATTGTCGCCCCAGCCGTCGCGGATGATGAAAACAACAGGTTTCTTCGACATATAAGGGGAGTGATCGGACACGATGGCCCGCGGCGCAAGTGAATCGAGGTCCCCCTCTACGACCGCAACCGCGAAAATGGTCCGATTTTCCCGCCATTTCGCGATTGCCAAGGCGCGGGCTTGCCTGTTTGATGGGCGCGTCAGCTTCCCCGCCGCCCGCATGACGGATCACCCTGCCGCCCCCTCTCCCGCAAGCCCGGCCCCCGCCTCCAAGGCGCGCACTTTTGTCAACCGGTCGATCAGCACGGTCATCCTCGTGACACTGCTCGGTCTGGCCTTCTGGCTCTCACAGCCCTGGATCCTCTTCTGTCTCTTCGCGATCCTCTCGCTCGGCGCCCTCTCGGAGTATTTCCGGCTCTTCAGCGACCACGGCTTTCGCCGGTTCCGGACGCAGACCTTTGTCGTGGCGATCGCCTACCTCGCGATGCTTTTCGCGCCGCACTGGGGATACGAGGTGGACTGGTACGGCGAGCTCGACGGCCTCGCCATCGCCGCACTTTTGATCCTGATGGTGTTCTTCCGCGTGAGCAAACCACTCGAGGGCTTCCGCAGTCTCGACGAGATCGCCGCGACCCTGCTCGGATTCGTCTATTGCGTGCTGCTTTTCTGTTTCATTCCGAAAATCTTCCTCCTGCCCGTGACAACGGCGGACGGACTTCCCGCGGCGAGCTTCTATCTCATCCATCTCGTCGCCGTGACGAAGATGACCGACACCGGAGCCTACCTCGTCGGTTCGGCCATCGGGAAACAGAAACTCGTCCCCCACGTCAGTCCGGGGAAAACGTGGCAGGGTTTCTGGGGCTCGCTCGTCTTTGCGGTCGGGGGCAGCTACGCCGCCTGGTGGCTCCTTGGGGATCGCGTCCCGCTCCTCGATGGGATCTCGGCGGGTGTCCTCGGCCTCGTCCTCGCCCTCGTCGCGGTGCTCGGCGATCTCGCCGAATCGATCATGAAGCGCAGCCTCGCAGTGAAGGACAGCGGCCACGTCATGCCCGGTATCGGCGGCTTTCTCGATCTGGTCGATTCGATCATCTTCACCGCTCCGGTCTATTACTTTTTCCTCCGGCTCGCCGCCTGATTTCCCCGCATGTCCGATCCCTCCCGACCGAAGAATGTGGTGGTGTTAGGCTCGACCGGATCCATCGGCGAGAGTTCCCTCAAGGTCGCCCGCGATCTGCCCGGGCGGATGAAGCTCGTCGGCCTCGCCGCGAACCGCAGCGCCGACGCCCTCGCCGCGCAGATGGCCGAGTTCGGGATTCAACAGGGTTGCCTCTATGACCCGACCGGGTTGGATCGGGTCCGCTCGGCCCTTCCTGACAAAGTCACCCTCCACAGCGGCGAATCCGGTCTAGTCGAACTCGCGACCCTGCCCGAGGCTGATCTCGTTCTCATCGCCATCGTCGGTGTCGCCGGACTCAAGCCCGCCCTCGCGGCGATCGAGGCGGGCAAGGACATCGCCGTGGCCTCGAAGGAGATTCTCGTGATGGCCGGAGAAGCGGTCATGACCGCGGCGCGGCGCAAGGGCGTGAAGGTGTTGCCGGTCGATTCGGAGCACAATGCGATTTTCCAGTGCCTCGAGGGCCGTTCCCCCGACGAGGTCTCGCGGCTGATCCTGACGGCCTCGGGCGGTCCTTTCCGCACCCTGGCGGCGGCCGATCTACCCAAAGTCACGGTGGCCCAGGCTCTCAAACACCCGACCTGGGAGATGGGGAAGAAGATCACGATCGACTCCGCGACGCTTTTCAACAAGGGACTCGAGATGATCGAGGCCCGCTGGCTCTTTGACATCGAGATGGACCGCGTCGACGTCATCGTCCACCCGCAGAGCATCATCCACAGCATGGTCGAGTTCATCGACAGCTCCGTCCTCGCCCAGCTCAGCACGACGGACATGTGTTTTCCCATCCAATACGCCGTGACCTGGCCCGAGCGGGTCTCGAACAGCCTGCCTCCGCTCGATTTCGCCTCGCTTGCCAAGCTCGATTTCGAGGCTCCACGCTGGGATGATTTTCCCGCCTTGCATCTCGCCAAAGAGGCGGGAACGGTCGGTGGTACGCTCCCTGCGGTGCTGAATGCCGCAAACGAGATTGCGGTAAGCGCTTTTCTGGAAGGTCACTTGAGCTTTCCGGGAATCTGGGACACCGTCGCCGAGACGATGTCGCTTCATCGCACCCTTCATCACCCGTCGCTCGAGGAAATCGTCGCGGCGGACGAGTGGGCGCGGGAAACGGCGAAGTCGCACCTGACACGAACATGAAAAAGGCTTCCTCGGCGAAGAAATCCGCTCCCAAGAAACCGGCCAAGAAACCGGCCAAGGCCAAGGTGAAGGTCAAAATCAAGGCCAAAGCCAAACCCAAAGGACCGGCCAAAGTCGCGTCTGGCGGCCGGGTCTGGGTTGGTCTTGACCTCGGTGTTGACCTCGGTGGCACGAAGATGCTCGCCAATGTCTTCGACGACCAATACCGCGTCCTCGGTCGCGCCAAACAGAAGACTCAGGGTGCCAAGGGCGCCCGCTCCGGGCTGAAGCGCATGATCGAGACCGTGGCTGATGCGCTCGCCGATGCCAAGGTGGATCCTTCGCGCCTCGCCGGAATCGGAGTCGGCTGTCCCGGTCCGATCGATCCGAGCCGCGGCGTGATCGTCGAGGCCCCCAATCTCGGCTGGCGCAATGTGCCGGTGGAGGCCCACCTTGGCGCGGCCTTCGGCGTCCGCGCCGTCATCTGCAACGACGTCGATGCCGGTGTTTACGCCGAATACCAGGCTGGAGCAGCCAAGGGCGCCCGATGCGCTGTCGGAATCTTCCCCGGCACCGGAATCGGCGCCGGAGCGGTGATCGAAGGACGCCTTCTCCAGGGTTCGACGCTTTCCTGCATGGAACTGGGCCACATTCCCCTCTTCCCCGAAACCTCGGGAATGGGTGAGGACAGCACCACGCTCGAGACCGAGTGTTCCCGCCTGAAAATTGCGATCGAGGCCGCCCGCGCCGCCTATCGCGGTCAAGCCCCGCATCTTTTCGAGGCCTGCGGCACCGACATCTCGAAAATCACGAGCGGTGCCCTCGCCAAATCCATCGCCGCGGGCGACACCGAGATCGAGAACATCGTGCGCCGCGCCGCCAGCCTTCTCGGCTGCGGGGTCGCCACGGTCGTGCATCTCCTCGCTCCCGATGTGATCGTCCTCGGTGGAGGTCTCGTCGAGGCGATGCCGAAGCTTTATCTCGAAGCGGTGCGGAAATCGACTCTCGCCCGTATCCTTGCTCCCTATCGGAAGAGCCTCCACATCGTCACCGCGACGCTCGCGGAAGGGTCCGGCTCGATGGGGGCCGCGGCTTGGGCGCGGAAGACGATCGAAGGCTGATCAGGGCTCATAGGGCCGCGCCACGAGAAGCATCGGGGGTTGTGTCGTGACCGGAGGCTCGAGCTGGGGCAGAAGGACATCGCGCCAGAGGTGGTAACCCTTCTCGTTCATATGGATGCCGTCGATCGTGAACCACTCGGCGCGCGGTTGGCCGTTCGGTCCGAGCATGTGCGTGTGCGTGTCCACAAAAGTGACTTGCCCGAGCGAGGCGGCCTCGGCGGCGATCATGGCATTCGCCTTGCGCACCGCGCCGATGCGCACCCGCCGGGTGGGAATCAGGTTGGGCTTGATCGAAATCACGAACACCTGCACTCCGGGAATCGCCTTTTTCAGTGCCACCGCCACCTCGCGGAATTGACCGGCGACTTTTTCGGGCGAGCGCATCCAGGCGATGTCGTTGTCGCCCGAGTAGATCACGTAGCGCTGGGCCGGGTATTTCGCTGCCCACTCCCCGACGTTGGCGACGAGGTGGGAGTAGGTCGAGCCCGCCTTGCCCAGATTCAGCACCTGATGTCCCGCGAAATCCTGCGGGAGCGTTTTCCAGAACTCGATGCTGGAACTGCCGATGAAAACGATCGTGCGCGGATCGAAACGACCGGCCTCGCTGCGGGCGGAAGCA
>Ga0209573_1000645_pt1 | contig 68208 bp, 52 predicted proteins | sample TNRBio252014_DNA_FD_185870 | JGI IMG/M metagenome (GOLD analysis project Ga0209573, IMG submission 185870) | Wastewater treatment Type I Accumulibacter community from EBPR Bioreactor in Madison, WI, USA - TNR Reactor_6/25/2014_ DNA (SPAdes)... | ecosystem: Engineered > Bioreactor > EBPR >...
GTACTCAAAAGCCGCTACCGGTATTGGGTTGTCTATACCCAGTGTATCGCAGGGGCTGCCGTCCACGGGCCCCAAGCCGTAGTAGGGGAAGTTGGGGATGGTGCGGAAGTTGCGGGTGGGGAGTTTTATACCATTGAATTCAAAGTTCGAACTTATTCCCTTTTTATTAGGATTGTGAATAACATGCAAGGAATCTCGAGTCCCACAAGGGCCAATGATGATTTTACCATTAGGGGCAAGTTGTGCAAGAAAAAAACAGGTAATAGCATCGGGAAAATCCAGCATACTCCCTACAACTATTTTGGAAGCGGAAATATCCTCTGCTTCCAGATCAAATTGATAAGTAAATCGAGTAGAGGCTATATACAAAAATCTGGAATTTTCGGAAAAAGCCAGCCCTCCTACAATAGCCGTATCGCGGTAGGTAAACTGCACCGGGTTGCTGAACATACCCGTGCAGCGATCAAAATCATAGATGTCCACATACTGATCCTGCCCCAGGCCGTAAATATTGAGCCGGGCGTATTTGGCACCGTCAGGAGAAAAAGCGGCCTGGCCCAGGCCTGAGGGTATGGTATCCCCTATGGTTTGCAAGCCCTGTTTGAGGATGGTGTCGGGGGTGACAAGGAGTCGGTAAAAGCCGTTTGAATAGTATTCCGGGATCACCACCCACCAATGGCGGCCATTGGCATGACGAACAGCTGTTATTTTACCATGACGGTCAATGGTATCTTGTAAAAGGCTGATGTTTTTTAAAGTAACTATGCCTTCTCCGTCGTTTGCAGACATATCAATTCTGGAAAAAAGCGCTTTATCAGAGTAGATATATTCGCCATGCTCATTGGGCTCTTCTCTTCGAGAAACCACACAGTGTACCAAAAGGTATTTGTCCATTCCTTGTGGCAAGGCTAAAATCACTTGCGGATAAGGTAGCCCATTGTCCGCCCACTCATCCGTATATGGATCAGGATTCAACCCCGTCCCATTCTCCATCGGCTCATGCAGATAGTTGGCCACATAAATTCCGTTACTGTAAAATAACAGATTGCCCTGGGCATCGCAGATGCTGGTTGCAGCCGCTTCAAAATTCATATCGCGGTATTCATAAGCCAGTGCTGGTGGGGAAACATTAAAGTCTATCCGTGTGCCGCCAAAGCCTGGGACTTGGGCGCTGCTTGCATAACCCAGAAGCCAGACGTAGTCCCTTTTTTCGCGTTGGAAAAAGGATTGAGCAGGTAGTGAGGCAGCTATTGCCAATATTATTGCAATCGTAAGTATCCTGAACATAGCCCGACAATTAATACGGCATCGCTTCGCACATACTGCAAAGCGATGCCGTAGATGAACAATTACTTCATGATCACAATACGCACTACTTGTCGGTTGATGCTCATTCCGCTTAGTTCCAGCAGATATATGCCGTTGTTTAGGCTACCAGCATCAAGCGTTATCGTTTGCCCATCGGGGGCACTCCCCACCGGATAGGTCAATAACACCCTGCCGTGTATATCCAGCAGCCTGATCATTCCCGGTTTTGCATTGGCGATTTCAACCTGTATGCTATTGCGGGCCGGATTAGGAAACACCCTTACCACCCCCTCCTCGGCCGGCGCCTCCTCAACCCCCGTTATCTGCCCCAATAGTATCGTATCGCACACCATATCACTCCCCGTCATATTGCTCGCAGTAAGACAGACAATATAAGCGCCGCTCTGAGCATAGCTATGCACCGGATGCCGCTGTGTAGAAGTGGCCCCATCGCCGAAATCCCAATACCACCCGGTAGCGAAAAACGAACCGTCGAAAAACTCGATGGCTAAAGCCGCGCTGTCGGCAGTGTACTCAAAAGCCGCTACCGGTATTGGGTTGTCTATACCCAGTGTATCGCAGGGGCTGCCGTCCACGGGCCCCAAGCCGTAGTAGGGGAAGTTGGGGATGGTGCGGAAGTTTAAAGTTGGTAGCACAAGCCCATTGAATATAAACTCTGCTTGATTCCCTTTTTTGTTAGGTTTTCGTATTACATGCAGAGAATCATTTGTACCACAAGTACCCGTTATTATTTCCCCATTAGGAGCCAGCTGTGAAAGAAAAAAACAAGTAATAGCATCGGGATGGTCCAGCATGCTTCCTATTGTAAATCTGGAAGCAGATATGTTTTCTGCTTCCAAATCGAATTGGTAGAAGTATTTGAAGGACGACACATACAAAAACCGAGAGTTTTCAGAAAATGCCAGCCCACCCATGAGGGCTGTATCCCGATAAGTAAACTGCACCGGGTTGCTGAATGTGCCCGTACAGCGGTCAAAGTCGTAGATATCCACATACTGATTCCCTCCCAAACGATACAGATTGAGCCGGGCATACTTGGCGCCGTCGGGAGAAAAAGCGGCCTGGCCTAGGCCTGAGGGTATGGTATCCCCTATGGTTTGCAGGCCGTAGTTGAGGATGGTATCAGGAGTGACAAGAAGTCGATAGAATCCATCAGCATCATTTTCAGGCACAACTATCCACCAGTCGCGGCCATTGGCATGGCGAACGGCGGTGAGTTTGCCATTATCCAGTGTGTCTTGAACCAGTACTTGATTTTTTTCCAGAACGATGCCAGCCCCATTATTGCCAGACATATTTATCCTGGAATAGTACAATTTTAGTGACAACACCCTGTATCCATATAGATTTGTCGTATCTGATATGGTATCAATAGGCAAGTGAAAAAGAAAATATTCATTAGTATCACCCGGATTTGGGATACTTAACAAGGTTTGAGGATAACGCACGCCATCTTCCGCCCAATCAGAGGAAAACGTCCCGGCATCAAGTTGCATCCCATTCTCTATCGGTTCATGAAGGTAATTAGCCAAATAAATCCCGTTGCTGTAAAACAACAAGTTGCCCTGAGCATCGCAGATGCTGGTTGCAGCTGCTTCAAAATTCATATCGCGGTATTCGTAGGTTACGGTTGGAGGCGAAGCGTTAAAGTCTATCCGTGTGCCTCCAAATGTTAATATTTCAGGGTTGCTGTCGTAGCCTAATAGCCAAATATAATCGCGTTTTTCACGTTGAAAAACAGTTTGACTATTTAATACAATACCCCAAAATAGCATGGTTGCTATGATAAGTAATCGAGACATAGTGGTTGCGATTAATACAACGCCGCTTTGCCTGATTGGCAAAGCGACGCTGTAGATTTTTCAATTATTTCATAATCACAACCTTTCTCAACTGTCGGCTGATACTCGATCCGCTCAATTCAAGTAGATATAGTCCTCCGTTCAAGACGTCAATGTGAATAGTAAGGTTTTGTCCCAAAAGCGCTGCCTCCGCTTGCTGTGACAACAATACCCGTCCGTACATATCCAGCAAAGAGATGGTTACCGGGGTAGAATTAGTAATGTCTATCTGTAGCGCATTTCTGGCAGGGTTGGGGTAAACTCTCCACTCTATCGAAGTGGTGCTAGTTTCTTCCTTTTTGCTAGTTTTCTGAATAGGAGCAATATTGGTAGCTTCTGCTTCCGCCAAAGCCTGATAACAACCGGGATCCACCCTCAAAGAATCCGGATAAGGCAAATGCAGCAGGTGCCGGGCCTTGTATACCAGGCGACCGCCGCTATAAGAGCATTGTTCTGCAATACTGCCAAGCGCACTCAACTGCGCAGAAGAAAAAGTATCTACGCCGCTTGCCAGAGTGGATAAATAAAGCGCATTTACATCGAGCTCATTTTGTGCATAGCCTTTGGCGCTTTCAAGCGCCTCGTTATCGTCCGCCAGGTTTTCTGCCGCCGTGTATATTTCGGCTTTAATAAGCTGATCGAGGCTGTCCATGTCCTGAAATAACAACCCCGCTTTTTCAAACAGCGTATCGCGCAAATCCCATACGTCTTCTTCTGCTACTACCAGCATGCTGTCGAGGGCTGCCAATCGCTGAACTAAGCTGTCGCGGTCGTGGCTTAGCGCTATTACTTCCTGTTGTTCAGAGGTGCTTTGATCAAAAAGGTGTTTTTTACCAACCTCGATTTCATACAAAAGTCCTAGCAGGCTGTCGCTTTGGCTCACATAGAAACTGTCCACTACCAGGGTGTCGGTTTCTCCCCCTTGCAAGGCCACTTTTCTGTAGAGTTGCTGTCGGGCGCCCCACCGGCGGGCCTCCTCGTAGTCGCCTGTCGGCGCTGTGCCCAAGGCCACCGATATGTCTATTTCCCTGATTTTTTCTCTTTCATCGCCCACGAGTTGGTCTTCGCAGTCCCAAGGACTACCGAAAGTTTCTGGAAACCACGCATTGATGAAGGATCCAAATGGAGCTTGCAAATTAGGAAATGCAAAACTTGGAGGATAATACGCGCTTTGGTCGTCGTGTATTTCAAAACGCATAAGACTTAGGGCCTCATCTATAGGTATACCGAGGTTGTCATCGTCAATATCATTCCTCGCCGCCGCGCCCGAGTAGGTACCCGACAGCCATTGATTGCCCCGGTGCAGTTGCGCATTGATATCCAGCAGGCTGCCGTAGTGCAGGCCGTCCACAAACGGCGGCTCGAAGGTGTTGCCCCTGATGTCGGTATCGGTACAGGCTCCGTTCAGGTGCATCCCCGTTTGCAGGTTGTGCAGGGTGTTGCAGCTATAGGCCATACCCGTGCTGCTGAGCACGTCGATACCCGTGCCGCTGCCCGTTGCCGCGCCTTCGAGGTAGTTTAGTTCTATCGTGCTATTCAGCGCGTCGCGAGCGGCAATGCCGTACAGGCTTGAAGTGCTGTGGTTGAGCGTGATTTCATTGTCTGAAACCACATAGCCGTTAGCCGAACCCAGGTAAATACCCATATCATATCCGTAGGTCTGTACGATATTGCGGGGGCCGATAGTCGCCTGGTTCTGCGCTATACCCTGCTCCGATACCATGATGCCGATGGCCTTCGACAAGGGCGAGGCGCTGCCGGCGTGGATGGTGTTGTGATGCAGGGAGATCAGGGCCGCCGGGTCGTTGTGTAGTAATAAAATACCCCTCGAGGCACAGGCAATGTAATTATAACTCATCTCGATAGTGCGCTGCTGCGCCAGCCTCACCTGTATACCCCTGGCCACGTCTGTCAAACGCGCCTGGGTCACCTTGGTATCCGTGCCTTGCGCCCATACGGCGTCGGTGCAATCCTCAAAAGCGTTTTGTCCGCTCGCGCCAAAGCCCAACACCGTAAGCGGATGCGCCGCCCCGCCCTCGTGCCGGATGCCGATGCCGGTAAATGGATAAGTCGGCTCGGAAGACGTTATTTCAATACCCAAAAACCGGCTGCGCTCTACGAATAGCGGCGTATTTTTGGTTACAATGCCGTTGCGCAGGTTTTCAAACACATTCTCCGGCGCGCCCGCTACGCCGATGTGCAGGAGGTTGTAGCGGTCAGCCACCTCGATGCCCGCAAAACTGCGCAGGCCGGGGGCGGGCGTCTGGCCTGTGTAGGCAGGCAGCAGGTCGTCGTCGGTAGCAAAGGTGTTGTCGTAGAAGGGATCCATTTCAAACACGTAGGGCCCTTCAAAATATAAGCCTACGTAATTGTCTATAAATGTGGAAGAAGAAATATCCACCCGCGATTTGTCGAGCGGCCTCACGGCGTAGTGGGCGTCTTCAATCCAGGCCTGCTTGGCTATAAAATGGCCGTCGGTTTGCACGGTTATGCCCTTCCACATATACTCGCAGCCGTGTACTTTTTGCGTGGCATTCATGCCCGACAGGGAGAACCTGCTATGCGGCGCCACGACAATCTCGGCCCCTTCTTCCATCAGTACTTCGCTTTCGTTGATTTCATAATCCTCATCCACGATCAATTGGCCCCGGATGATCACACAGGCTTCGGTCAGGAAATCATCGGGCAACAGGTTGATCACATCGGTGAAAAACGACAGGTTCATGGAGCTTTGAGGGGGGGTGAAAGCCTCAGCGTCCAATACAAAAGCATCCTCGCATTCGCATTCCAGGTCGGAAAACGCGCAGTCCTCTACTGTTACAGCAATGGTGTCAGCGTCAATTTGTCCGCACACATTGGTAACGGTGTGGATCACCTGGTATGTCCCGCCTTGCTCGTATTCAAACACGGGCATGTCCTCCGTGCCGGTAAGCGTGCCCGCGCCGCCGAAATCCCAATCGTGTTCGCCTTCGGTCGGGCCGGCAGTGAAGCTCGCAAAAAGGCAGAAGGCGAGGGCGTTGAAGCCGGCGTCGGGGGCGGGGGATTCCATAACTTCTACTACTATGTCATCTTCTGCAGCAAAACAATCGGCAAAATCCGGAAAGTCATTACCAACTACTTCTCGCATCAACGTATAGGTAATGGTCTCATCCGGCGACACCACCAGATAGGGAATGCTGCTATTGGCTTGTCCGTCTACCTTGAACGTGCCATCGTATTCCCGCTCCACTTCATAACTCAACAGCACGTTATCTTGCTCATCTTTCCATGTATAAAGGACCGGAACATCGGATAACATGCAAAAATCCACGCCTCCCAACGCTGTAGTATCGCAATCATAAACCTGGAGGTCTTCCCCCGCCGTGAAATCATCGGGCAGCAGTTCAACCTGATCAATAAAGGATAAACCCCGATTCATAGAAGATAAAGTACCAGGATAAAACCATAACCCATCATAGCTTTCACCGGGCTCCACCTCAAAACAGGAAAGGCTTCTATGAAAGGTCAATGAAGTTTTGTTAATCGCAAATTGGGAATTCATTAGCGCAAGCGACTCCCCTGCGTTTAAATCAATTTCACTAATGTCGCCAGGTACAGCATTGGTGCGGATAAACTGATCCATAATAGCTTGATCGACTAGTCGCGGGTGCATCGTTAAGTTTGACTCAGAAGAAGCAGAAAGTTCATGAAGCCTACCGGCTGCATAAAAAGAAAAGAAATAGCCTCCCTGGCCGACCGAAAGCGGAGTAAACGTTGACTCTGCTGAACTTCGGGTCTGCATCTGTATGCTGCCGGAATTAGGAAAAACAGTTGCCGCAACATCAATTTGCGAAAAAGGCCCTTGTACTTGCGTCTGTTCTACATAATCCGGCGTTCCCGTAGCGGCATACCAACCGGGCAGATCATAACAATAGCCATGAAGATTAAATTCAATCGATTCAACATAACCATCAGGTACCTCTCCCTCAATAAAAACCTCCGGGTTGCAGATCAGGTTACAGGAATTATTGTTATATCCTGCATTTACAGGCTCTTCTGATGAAAAAAAGCTGCAATCTTCCAGGCATCGGGTAACATTAATTTTGATCAATACCGTGCTTCCTTCCTGGCAGTCTTCTTTCATGGGAATGTACTTGAGCAGGTGCGTTCCCGGCGCACAGGGGGTAAATCGAAGCATCCCCCCTACCGTGTCAATCGTGCCGGCATCCGGCGTCACCAAGGTCAGATAACCAATACTTTGATTGGGCTGGTCGTTGTCCAGGAGTGAAGACAGATCAATGAGTATAGAGGTATCCGCTCCGCATATTTCCAGTTCAAATGCAGCTCCGTCACAACCGGCCTGGCTATCATGATCTCCCGATGCCACACATGCACAATCTTCTATGCCCGCGACCTGATAGCCTATAGCGCATAATATCTTTTGCTCGGGTTCGCCGATATCCCTTCGAATTCCCATATCAAATCCCGGCATCATTAGGTAAGATACCCCCGACATATTGCAGTCCGCATTTAAATGACTGAAAGCGCGACCCCGCAGAAAATTATAGCCATCATTGATATTGCCCGTGTATATGGGCAAATCGCTGCCGGTCAGCGGAGGAAATACCATATCTCCATTAATTGTATCCTGGCAGCTTATGTGTAAACTATCCGTCAAAATATTCAAATTCCATTGATAGGGATCTGTGTTATCGCGCGCAACGACTTTTGTACTCGTTTCCAACTCCAAAAAGGTATCGTAGCGGCTGTATGATTTTGAGCCCCCCGGTAGTAATGGTACACCACTTATAGGTTCAATCAAAGATGCGAACCCTAATAAGTGTAGGGCTTCATGTAACAGCACCGAATACAGGTCGTGTTCAAGCGCTGGTACGGAAGGATCATCCTCCAAATAAAACGGCTTGGTGAAATCTACTCTGACCTCGCCGTGAAACATAGCTGTATTTTCAAAGTGTGTGTATCTGCCGTTATTGATCACCCGCCAGGGCAGACCGTCAAGAATACCGCCTTCTTGAACGACAATGTTATCGTAAAAAGGCGATGCGCTGGCAAGCGTAGTCCCATTTTGATAGTTAATAATAACCGGATCGTCAGATCTTACAAACCTGACATTTACTTTGGAAGATTCTTCTTCTTCGCAAGGATTTGAACGAGCGGAAATGAGTTGGGATAACGCAGCAAATACTTTGCAGGCTACTTTCCTGCGTTCACTACCAAGGGTGGCATCATTAAATCCGCCGTTAAGTGGCACTTCGCAATCTTCAAACACTAAATTAAAATAACTTGAGCTGATACCTGGAATATCCTGCTCGGTGAACTCTTCACACCCGCACCCTGAGTTCATCGTTCTTGAAGAAGACTCGGGCAGTAGTAATTCCTCAAGTTCGTAAACATTGCCAAAGCGGTCAAAAAAGTAGGATACTCCCGGCTCCATCGCCACGCTGTCTTTGGTAAAAGAACCGCAATAACCTACGGCGCCTTGCTCTTCACCGGCCTCCACAACAAGCGTCAACGCCTCAAACTCTCCGACTTCGCTTTCATAGCCACCGGTTATATCCGTTAGTTCAAAAGTGTAAGTCCCGCTGGTATCCGCAGCACCCAACACTACTGAAAAACACTGCACTGTATCGCCCGGCTCAAACGTAAGGGTATGGGGTTCAAAGCCGACCAGGTGCGGCAGCGAATCAGAGGCTAAGGCCACATCCACGCTCAACGGACTGCAATAACAGGGGTTTTCAAGCTCGACGCATATCTCGACCGTGTCACCGGATTGAGCCGTCAGGCTACTGTCAGCAAAGGCTACTTCGGTGGCAGGGATGCTGTCCGATTGCACTATGCTTATATCGGTAAAGGTAGCCGTGATGGTCGTATTGCTGTTGCCGCTATAGGCAAACATACCCATCACAACGCAGTCGGTCATCGACAGCGATGTCAAAAAAGCCATATTCCAGGTACTTCCGTTGGTCGACCACGAACCCATGACCTGCGTGCCGCTGCGCGTCAACTTGAGCCATTGATGGCCCGAAGCCATATAAGACGCCTGGGCGGTAATGCCGTTGGTAGTCAGGCGGATTTGCCGAAATACCTGGCTGCCCTTTTGCGTCATGATCGCGCCTTTGCGGGCGCCCGCAGCACTGCTCTCGCGCACAAACAGGCCGGCATACCCCGAGTTGGTAATGCCTGCCACCTTGGCGATGATCTCGCCGTTGCCGCAGAGTTCGTGATAAACGATGTGTTGGTTGTCGGACGTAGCGCCCGGCCCCGTCACCGCATTGGTGGAAATAGCTACCGTATCCGGCCCGCATTCGCTATAATCGACGCTGCCCGTACCAGAGCCCAATGCCAGGTCTTGCCAGGCCGCGCAGGCCACATTGGATGTGCCGCTGGTCATAGGTACGGAAGGTTTAATTGATGGGGGGGGGTAATTCAACAAGCTGATTATCAAATTATTGCCAAAAGAACCCGCTGCAATAATGCCAACTGAAACGACAATGAAGATGAGGTTTTTCATGATGCCAGCTATTTATATGATAAATAATATCACGCCCAGGCTCTATCGAGTCGCAGCGTCATTCCTAATTTTTCTGATAATTATATTTGAAAACAGGCCTTACATCACATAGACCTTTATACATCCGCTTCTAGCAGCAAGGTAACTAAAACAACCGTTTTATACAAACGTACACGTCGATTTGTCGATAAATTTGCATATACCGGCCTACAGATTCCCTGGTAAGTTTTCTCCGTGAATTTGAGCAATTCCTCCTTACCTCAGCAAATATTCTGTGCCAATAATGCATAAATTGCTACCTTTATTTAAAATCCACCAATATGAACGGGTACTCTTTCTCCCGGCACTTTTTAGCCATCGTTGCGGCAATAATACTCTTTTCCGCCTGCGGCGGCGGCGATTCCTCCCAACAATCCGGTAATACCGGCCTTACTGCCTCCGATACCGTGCCGACCCCGGCGGAAAATAAACAGCCGCCCCGCACCCACAACTGCAAAGTATCGGGACAAATGCTGGAAGGCAACCAACTCTGGCTCCACGAAATCGACCTGTGGATATGCATCGTAGCCGATTCAAGCACCTACGATGCCGATTACGGCGATAGCCACCGCATACTGGAGGTTTATGATACCAAAAATTGCCAACGCATCGAACGCAAGGTGCTGCCTGTGAATGTCAGCCCCGATTTTGCCTATTTCCTGGCCGAAATCACGTACAACCACACCAGCAATCTGGTAGCTATACGCGGCTTTGGCACGGTGTATCTCTACGACGCTACTTCGCGCAAATTGCTGCCCCCGCTCAAACCGAAATATGTGGCCGAACGCTACGGCGAAGACGCCCAGTCGGGTATGATCCAACGACTCGAACTCTGGGAAAAATATCTGGTGGGCTACGCCCGCGATTACGGCTCTTTCGCCTTCGATCTCTCCGACCAGCAAAAACCCAAAGCCGTAACGCCCTACGCCGAATTTAAAACAGAAAACGAAGAATACAACTCGCTGTTCCTACTCAATTCCGCTTCAGGAGGCATGCAGGCTATCGTGCCGACATACGATATTGAAAAAGACGAGTTTGTGATCAATCCGTTGCTCGATGCACCCACTCCCCTCAAAACGGAAACCTCGCGCAGCGCCCGCAACAACCGCTATATCGTGATTCGCGACAGCAATGATGCCGCCATTGCCGTCGATATGCAATCGCGCAGCCGCATCGACCTCCCCGCCGAGGTGGCCTCGCAGCCCACGCAAAAGGTGTTGCAGTGGATCCGCTCAAGGTAAAGGCTGTTGTCGGTTGTCGGTTATGGGTTGTGAGTTGTCGGTTCATTATTATTGTTAAAATTTAACCGATAACCCACAAACTGATAACCCACAACCGATAACCCACAACCGACAACCCACAACCGACAACAGAAAATGACCACCGACGATTTCAAACTCATCGCCGATACACTGCCCAAAGACCCCGGGGTTTACCGTTTTATTGATAAAAGCGAAACGATCCTCTATGTGGGCAAGGCCAAAAACCTGCGCAACCGCCTGACTTCTTATTTTGGCGAACGCCAGGACCGCGCGCACCGCACCCGCCTCATGGTGCGCAATGCCCATCATATCGAATACACCATTGTAGAAACCGAATCCGACGCCCTGCTGCTCGAAAGTACGCTGATCAAAAAACACCTGCCCCGCTACAATGTGATGCTCAAAGACGATAAGTCGTATTCGCATATCTGCATCAAAAAAGAGCGATTCCCCAGGGTGATGATCACCCGCCGCGTGATCCGCGACGGATCTACGTATTTCGGACCCTATACCTCCAAAGGCAGGCTCAAAGACATCCTCGACCTGATCAAGCAGCTTTTCCCGCTGCGCAATTGTTCTTTTCTGCTCTCAGAAGAAAACATCGCCGCCGGCAAATTCAAAGTCTGCCTCGAATACCATATCAAAAACTGTATGGGCCCCTGCGAAGGCCTCGAAGACGAAGCCTCCTACAACGAAAAGATCAGCCAGATCAAAAATATCCTGCGCGGCAATTTTAGCGCGGTGGTACAGCATTTTAAACAGGAAATGCAACGCCACGCCGAAAACCTCGAATTCGAGAAAGCCCAGCAACTCAAGGCCAAACTCAGCGCTTTCGAGGATTACCAAAGCAAATCAACGGTGGTGAGTACCACTATCCGCGATGTAGATGTGTTTTCAATCGCTTCCACAGATAAGGAAGCCTATATCAACTATATCCGCGTGGTCAACGGCGCCATTATTCACACCCATACCCAGGAATTGGTAAAAAACCTCGACGACGACGAACGCGATTTGCTGGAATACACTATCCCTATTATCCGCGAACGCTTCAGCAGCCTGGCTCCTGAAATTCTCGTGCCTTTCGAACTGCAAACCGCCGATACAGAGGTGGCGATCACGGTGCCCAAGATAGGCGACAAAAAGAAGCTGCTGGAATTGTCGGAAAAAAACGCCAGGTATCACCTCCTCCAAAAACAAAAACAGGAAGCCTCAAAAACCAAAAAACAAACGCCCGCCGAACGCATCCTGCGCACCCTGCAGGAAGACCTGCGCATGGACGCCGTGCCCCTGCATATCGAGTGTTTCGACAATTCCAATATCCAGGGCTCAAATCCGGTTTCTTCCTGCGTGGTTTTCAAAAATGCCAAACCCTCCAACAAAGATTACCGCCATTTTAATGTGAAATCGGTAGAAGGCCCCAACGACTTCGCTTCGATGGAAGAGGTAGTGTTCCGCCGCTACCGCCGCCTGCTCGACGAAAACCAACCCCTGCCCCAACTAATTATTATCGACGGCGGCAAAGGCCAGCTCGGCGCCGCTATGGACAGCCTGCGCAAACTCGGCATCGCCGACCGCGTCACGGTGATCGGTATCGCCAAAAGACTGGAGGAGATCTTTTTCCCCGACGACCCCGTGCCCCTGCTGATCAATAAAAAATCGGAGTCGCTCAAACTCATCCAACAAGCCCGCAACGAAGCCCACCGCTTCGCTATTTCTTTTCACCGCAATCAGCGCTCGCGCAATTTCCTGGGCACCGAACTCACCCATATTCCTGGCATCGGCGAAAAGACCGCCCAAAAATTGTTGTCGCATTTCGGCTCAGTAAAAAAACTGCGCGTCGCTACGGCAGCCCAAATTGCCGAAGTGGTCGGCATGGCCGCAGCAAAACGGATCGTCACACATTTTGAGGGAGAGAGGGAGTGAGGTCGGTTCTGGGTTGTGGGTTGTCGGTTGTCGGTTGTCGGTTGTGGGTTATCTACTGTCATATTAACTCACAACCCATAACCCATAACCCACAACCTTACACCTCCGCATTCACATACAACAACTCCACCGTAGGGTGCGGGCTACCGCCGGCGGGTTCTAGCGTAATATTGAGACTTTTGGCGTGGTCGATAAACTGTATAGTTTGCATATCGTCGCCGGGGTGATTGAGCAGGCCGATGTGGATCATTTCGCCTTTTACATCTGCCCATATCTGGTATTGTTTGCCCGGCGGCGGCGGCGGTAGCGATCCGGGATTGCAATAAGCCCGGCGGGCTTCTTTATTCCAATATACAATAGCAATAGCTTCGGGCGACACGGCTGTCCCGTGCAGGTATACCGCCCGGGTATGGCGGTGATGAACAAAAGCATGTTGGCGGGCAATTTCTTCATGCTGCGCCTGTGTTTGGGCGCACCTTTGCTGCAAGGTGGCGTATTCAGCCGACAAGCGGGCGATCTGCTCCGTGGCCAGGCTCCATTGGCGGTATTCCCAAAGGGATAGAAACCCCAACGCCAGGAAAGCAGGCGCCGTCAACCACCAAAGGCGGCTTGGCGCCGCTTTTTTCTGCCAGGGCGGCAACGTTATCCGCGTTTCCGCATAGTCGCCCATAGATTGCTGCAAAGCCTCTAACTCCGCCTGGATATCGGGATATTGTTTTACAAAACGCTCCACCACTTCGCGTTCTTCCAATGTGGCCAAACCCAGCACATATTTTTCCAATAAGCCGGATGCCAGAAACTCTTCTTTATTCATGCGTTTTGACACAATACCTGTTTGTTTTTTTTGCCAAAGAGTCAACAAGACAGGCGGGGAAAGGTTCAGTAGATTTCGGATTGTGGATTTCGGATTGCGGATTTATCCTGGAAAAAATCCGAAATCCGAAATCCGAAATCCGAAATCCGAAATCCGAAATCATTCAACCCACAACCGCGTAGAATACTTCACCTCCGTCATCACAAACGAACTCTGCACATTGCCGATATTGTCGAGCGCGGCCAGTTTGTTTACGATAAAATCCTGGTAGGCGTTCATGTCCTTAACTACCACTTTCAGCAGGTAGTCAAACATACCGGCAATATGGTAGCATTCGATCACCTCGCGCAACGAGCGCACCTCGTCTTCAAACTGCTTGAGGTAACTGCGCGCATGCTCTTTGAGCTGCACGTTGCAAAAAGCCGCCAGCGTATAATCCAGCTTGCCGCGATCTACAAGCGCCACGTATTTGTGGATGTATCCTTCGTCTTCCATGCGTTTCACGCGCTCGAATACAGGCGTGGTGGTAAGCCCCAATTCGGCGGCAATTTCTTTGTTGGTCAGGTGCGCGTCTTCCTGCAAGAGGTTTAATATGCGCAGATCGGTAGGGTCGAGTGGTTTCATAACAGTTTTTTTTTCTAAAAATGAAAATAATATGAATTCATTTTAGAAAATATTTTTAATAATAAATACAAAAATATAATATTTTTCTTTGTATTAAACGTAGTGTAGAATTTTATTCCAATAACCTGTAAATTTGTACTTGATGAAGTTTAGCGATAGGGTTTAGTGCATGCGCAGTTTAGCGTTAGGGTATAGTTTATCTAAACATACAGCTAAACCCAATCGCTAAACCCGCCGAAGGCGCTAAACCACAAAGTACTACCACCATGAAAAAGCACCAATTCAGGCCCGAGAGCCTCATGATGTCTTACGGCTACCGCCCCGAATGGTCGGAGGGCGCCGTCAAGTGTCCGATATTCCAGACGTCCACTTTTGAATTCCAGAGCGCTGAAAAAGGAAAGGCCTTTTTTGAGCTGGCTTACGGCCTGCGCGAGCGCCGCGAAGGAGAAAAGGAAGGACTGATTTACAGCCGTTTGAACAATCCCGACCTGGAAATCCTGGAAAACAGGCTTACCTTATGGGACCAGGCAGAGGAATGCGCCGTGTTCGAAAGCGGCATGTCGGCCATCAGTACGGCTTTGCTCGAATTTCTCAAGCCGGGCGACTTACTCCTTTACAGCCAACCATTGTACGGCGGCACTTCCCACTTTATCAGCGAAGTACTTACGCAATGGGGCGTGCATATCCTTGGATTCCACCCCGAACAGACGATGCCGGAGATTATTCAGATGGTAGAACGCAGCGGCCACAGCGGCAGGCTGGCCATGATTTACATCGAAACGCCCGCCAACCCCACCAATACGTTGATTGATATCAGTCTCATGCGCCAGATCGCCGATGCGTTTAGCGACGGCGGCCGCAAGGTTTATGTGGCTGTCGACAATACTTATATGGGCCCACTCTGGCAGCATCCGCTGAAGTGGGGCGCCGATCTGGTGTTGTATTCCGCCACCAAATACATCGGCGGGCACAGCGACCTTATCGCCGGCGCATGCCTGGGCTCGCACGAACTCATCAAGCGCATCAAAACACTGCGCACTTTCCTGGGTAACATGGCCGGCCCCTGGACCGGCTGGCTGCTGCTGCGAAGCCTCGAGACCCTCAAGCTGCGCATGCAGGAACAAGCCCGCAACGCCCAACAGGTAGCCGCCTACCTGGCCAAACACCCTCTGATAGAACAGGTGCACTACATTGGGCTGCTCACCGAACAAGACGGCGCACAATACGAGATTTACCGCCGCCAGTGCAGCTCGCCCGGCGCTATGATCTCTTTTAACGTACGCGGCGGCGAAAAAGAAGCCTTCTGCTTCCTCAACCACCTGCACCTGGTCAAGCTGGCCGTGAGCCTCGGCAGTACCGAATCGCTGGCCCAACACCCCGCCACGATGACACACGCGGGCGTGCCCCCCGCCGAACGCGAAGAACTGCACATCACCGAAAACCTTGTCCGCCTATCTGTCGGCGTTGAAAATATCGACGACCTGCTCTGGGACATCGAGCAAGCTCTGGAGAAGGTGAAGGCCCTGAAGGGGGAGAGAGAGAGGGAGGGAGTGAGAGAGGGAGAGATCTAAGTGGTGGTAAACAAGGAGAGGCGCAGTTAGCATTTAACTGCGCCTCTCCTGTTTTTTTCACTCCCTCACTCCCTCACTCCCTCACTCACTCCTCATCCCCGCCATCGTCCTCTTCATAGCGGTCGTAAGTAGAAGTCTCTTCGCTGGTATCGTCGGCGATCGTATCGGGGTCGATATCAGAGAGGTTGAGGTCTTCCCAGAAAGATTCGTCGTCGGTAAAATCGTCGAGCAGATCGTCGACATCTTTTTTAGCGCCGCCGCCCTTCTCGGAAGTGGGTTTGCGAATAATTTTGGTAATAATTTTGGGAGAAGTACTGTCAGAAGGCACTTCGCGCTTCGGGGGCAAGTCTTCTACCGGCATAGCCTTGGGTTTGTCATCCAGTTTGGCAGCTATGCTCTTAGTAGTAGTGGGCACTGCCAGCAGGCGCTTTCTGTCGATAAGCTGCCCGGTTACGACACAGATGCCGTAGGTCTTATTTTTGATACGCACCAGGGCGTTTTCCAGATCCTGAATGTATTTGCGCTGGCGTATAGCCATTTCATTGAGCAATTCGAGATCATTGGCGATACTGCTGTCATCCATCCAGTCGCTGCCGAAATCGCCTTCCGCGTTTTCAGTAATTTCGAGGACTTGTTTCCTCAGGTCCTCGAGTTCTATTCTGGCCTTGTCCAGTTTATCAACAATAATCTGGCGGAATTCGTCCAGGTCAGTATCGGGATATCTATTCACCGTAGGTTCCATCTGCACAAAAATTTAGGGCCAAAGTTAAAATAATTTACAATCTGCTATATTACCGGTTGTTAATTAAACAACACGGGTAGCTAAACAACCATTGTTCTATTCCGGTTGAGCAATGCACTAATTAACGGCGATTATTTTCAAATATTTCAAGTAAAACCAAAAAATCAGGGTTCTAACACCTCTTCTTTTTCTTCAACGGGGTCTTTTTCTTTAATTAAAAGCGAAAACGCGACACCCGAGGCCAGCGACGAAAAAATTACCGCCAACGATAACCACTCGGGGAATTCCACGTGATGCTGAAGCAATAGTTTGATCCCGACAAAGAACAATATTATTACGAGGCTATACTTGAGATACCTGAATTTATCGAGTAAAGAAGCCAATACGAAATACAAAGAACGAAGGCCCAATATAGCAAAAATATTAGACGTAAATACCAGAAAAGGGTCGGTAGTAATGGCAAAAATAGCGGGGATAGAATCGAATGCGAACATGATATCCGTGGTTTCTACCATCACCAGCGCCACAAACAACGGGGTGGCGGCCAGAATATGCCGGCGGCGTACAAAAAAGTGTTCTTCTTCGAAGTGCTTGCTCACCGGAAACAAGCGTTTCACAAACTTAATGGCAGGGTTCTTCGCCGGGTGCACGCTTTCGCCCGTATCGAGCATTTTGTATGCCGAATAAAGCAAGAAGACGCCGAACACATAGGTCATCCATTCAAATTCCCTGATCAGCACCACGCCAAAAGCGATTAATACGCCTCTAAAAAACAAGGCCCCGAGGATACCCCAGAACAATACCCTGTGCTGATAAATCTGCGGAACCTTGAAATAGGCAAAGATGAGCGCTATGACGAAAATATTGTCCATACTCAACGATTGCTCCACCAGGTAACCCGTCAGGTATTTCAATACGGCCTGGGCACCACTCATCTCGCTATCTATCCACTGTCGTTCGTAAGCGTAATACACGAAAATGCTAAATGTAAGGGAAAGCGTCACCCAAACACTCGTCCAACGCAAAGCCTCCCTCACGCTAATTACGTGCGATTTTTTATTGAACACCCCCAGGTCGAGGGCCAACAAAGTGAATACCAATAATAAGAAACCTATCCAAAACCAAACCATGTCAGCTCTATTGATCCTTTTTTACTCCAACTAACTTCCACTCTGCGATACCGCCGTCACTCGTCGCTCGCCCGGTTCACACTAATAAGAATGGTTCAGGCCGCGCAAAGTTTACATTTTTTGGCTGTATATCATTATAGTATCGTTAAAAACACAGGAGGATTAGACGAAGTAAGCGCTCATTAGTCAAAAAAAATGAGCAATTTCACGCCCGGATTTTAAAATTCACAGTATATGAAAACGATTGCAGTTTTCACTTCGGGGGGTGATGCCCCGGGTATGAATGCCTGTATCAGAGCCGTTGTGCGCTCCGCAATACACTTTGGAATGGACGTGTACGGCATCAAACGAGGCTATGAAGGCATGATACACGGCGAGTTCAAAAAGATGAGCGCCAATTCGGTGAGCGGCATTATACAAACGGGCGGCACGATCCTGCGCTCGGCCCGCAGCGACGAGTTCAGAACGCCCGAAGGCCGCAAAAAAGCATACGAGCACCTCAAGAAAAAAGGCATCGAAGGTATTGTAGCCATAGGCGGCGACGGTACGTTTACCGGCGCACAGGTATTTATGCAGGAATACCCCGACCTGGCTGTCGTGGGTTGCCCCGGCACCATTGACAACGACCTCTACGGCACCGATTATACGATAGGCTACGATACGGCGATCAATACGGCGATGAATGCGATTGACAATATCAAGGATACCGCCAACGCCCACGACCGGCTGTTTTTTGTAGAGGTGATGGGCCGCGATGCCGGCTTTATCGCCCTTAGCAGCGGCATCGCCTCAGGCGCTGAGGCCGTGATGGTGCCTGAAAGCAAAACCAGCATCGACAAACTCATCCAAACGCTTGAGGAAAATTTCCAAAAAAAGAAAAATGCAAGCATCGTAGTAGTGGCAGAAGGCGATGACGCCGGCGGCGCTTTTAAGGTGGCCGAAGAAGTAAAAAAGCGCTTCAGTCGCTATGAAATTAAAGTGTGTATTCTGGGCCACCTGCAACGAGGCGGCCGCCCTACCTGCATGGACCGCGTGCGCGCCAGCCGTATGGGTATTGCTGCCGTAAAAGCTCTCAGGGAAGGCCACAAAGGCGTGATGATCGGCGAATGGCACCGCTCTATTAAACACGTGCCTTTCGAAAAAGCTATCAAACACAACGTAGAACTCAACCCTACCCTGCTTGAAATGGTTAAGATTTTAGCATAAAAACAGACCTTCATGGAATTATCGCTCATCCCCCGACTGAAACATCTCGACAATAATTCTTTTTTCCTCATTGCAGGCCCCTGTGTGGTAGAAAGTGAGGCACTCTGCATGGAGGTCGCCGAAAAAGTCAGCGATATCTGCAACCGCCTGGGCATTCCCTATATTTTTAAGGCTTCTTACCGAAAAGCCAACCGCTCGCGCCTCGACTCGTTTACGGGCATCGGCGACGAGGAGGCCCTCCATATTTTGCATAATGTAGGCCGGCAACTCGAACTGCCCGTGACAAGCGATATCCATACCGACGACGAAGCTGCGCTGGCAGCGCCCTATGTCGATATTTTGCAAATACCCGCCTTCCTTTGCCGTCAAACCAGCCTGCTACAGGCCGCCGCCCTCACAGGCAAGGTGGTCAATATCAAAAAAGGCCAGTTTGTGAGCCCCGAAGCCATGCAATTTGCAGTGGATAAAGTGGTACAAACCGGCAACTCCAAAGTAATACTCACCGAACGCGGGACTACTTTTGGCTACCAGGACCTGATAGTCGATTTTCGGGGCATCCCGGTAATGCAATCATTCGGAGTACCGGTTGTGCTCGATTGTACGCATTCGCTGCAACAACCCAATCAAAGCAGCGGCGTCACCGGCGGCCGGCCCGCGCTCATCGAAACAATCGCCAAAGCCGGCGTAGCCGTCGGTGTCAACGGGCTTTTTATCGAAACCCACCCCAAACCCGCCGAAGCAAAGTCTGACGGCGCCAATATGCTCCCCCTCGACAGGCTCGAAGGCCTCCTTGAGAGGCTGCTGCGAATACGCAATGCTGTGAAGAGTGAACAGTGAACTGTGAACTGTGAACTGCTCTCTGATCTGTTCACTGTTCACTGTTCACTGTTCACCCAATTAAACCTTGACCCCGCATTAACATCTTATTAGCAGACAACCCATGGAAAACCCGTAAATTTGCCATCAATTTTCAAAACATAGTACTATGGAAATGACCCTTATTTTTATTGGGAATATTTTCAGCCCCGAGGTACTCGTCGTGCTGTTTGCTATCCTGTTGTTGTTTGGAGGCAAGAAAATTCCCGAACTCATGCGCGGCTTAGGCCGTGGCATCCGCGAGTTTAATACGGCTCGCAATACACTGGAATCGGAAATAAAGGAGGGAATGCGCGAAAACGAAGCCGCGGCTAAGAAAAAACTCGAAGATAGTAAAAAGGCGGAGGAGGAGGAACAATAGCCGGTTGTAGGTTGTAGGTTGTAAGTTATCGGGAAAGAACCTACAACTTACAACCTAGAACCTGCAACGGAGTAACTACTTCTTAAACAATCCCCCCAGGATTTTCATGCCCATATTGGCAATATCGTCGAGGGCGCTGCCGTCTCCGTCGGCATCCAGGAAGCGGGAAATCATATTCACAGTAGGATTGCCGGTTTGTTGCTGCTGGCTTACCGTGCCATTGAGCAGGTTGGCTATACCTCCTATGTCAAGGCCGTTTTGATTTTTTGCCTTACCCAGCATGCCCATTACCACTGGCGCCAGAAGCCCCATCAATTGCATCGTTTTGCCCGACTCGAGGCCGCTCATCTGGCTCACCATGTTGGCCACTCCACCCTGGCGGTCGCCTAAAACGTGTTTGAGAATGCCAAGGCCGTTCACCGTGCTTTGGTTCTGCGGCTGTACGTTGCCCGTCAGTACATCTGAAAGGTTATCGAGAAGGCTGCCGTCGTGGTCGCGTTCAAGCGCATTGTTCAGCGATTGGGCGCCTTCAGGCGTAGAAGCATTGCGCGCCAGTTGGCTTACCAGAGTGGTAATGATGCCCTGAGCCGCCGTAGCCGTCTGCTCGCGATCAGCGCCGCCGATTTGCTGGCTGAGCTGATCTACAAGTCCGCCCGAAAGTTGTCCTTGTAGGAGGTCTATAAGATTCATCTGAGAATGTTATTGATGTAAAAAAAAGGAATATCCAAATATAAGCAAAAAAGCCGGTTATCCAACTTTTTTGCGATGCCACTTTATGACGCACTAGCTCTTGAAGGTCACATATCTTGACTACGTGGCGAATCCCAAATGTGCAATATCATCCTGATCTTTTGCACGATTAGATTTCATTTTCGCAAGAATTAGATCGTCAATATGTATTACTCTTACGGAAATGTCCTCCAACTGAATTAGCGTACTGTTTTGGAATGCGGACTCAAATTCAAGGCCTTTTAAGGAAGTCATTAGGTCAATACACACCGGCGGAACCCCAAATGTAAAAACATCAATTGCAGGGTTATTCAAAAAATTCTCTTCGCTCATATCAAAAACCGGCATACTAAATTCTTTGAATGCTTTGACAACCTTGTGATAATTTTCACTGGTTCTTCTTACCCATATATCCATATCTCCGGTTGTACGGGCATAACCATGAAGAATTACGGCGTATCCGCCTACCAGTATATAGTCTACATCACATTTGTCTAACGCTCGAATAAAATCCCTGAAATCAGGATTAAAGATATTAGACATTTTAATGCTGTTTCCTTGTAGAGAATACATTTCTATTCAAACGAGGCGGGTCGTCTAGCGGAAAATTCCAAGCTACGCTTATAAGATAATAAGCCGCACGGAGCCTCTCCTCTGGAGTCCTTGAGAGCCAATAATCGAGATGATCGTCGGCTTCTCTAAATGTTTGCGCTTTAAAGTGCGTTCTGTCTAGCCGAGGATAGTCCATATTATTTAATAATTAGGTAGCTGTTTAGTAGGGTTTAGCGCATGCGCAGTTTAGCTAAACCCAATCGCTAAACCCTACTAAACCCTACTAAACCCTACTAAACCCTACTAAACAGTTACTCTAAATTAACCTTACCAAAACGCGCGCCATCCTGATATTGCACAATAAAGGCATTTTCAAAACCTTTTCTGCTGCGCACATCGCGAAGCATGTTTTTGGCGTCTTCTGCCGTAAAATAGTCGCCCAGCAACACACGAGTAAGTTTATTGCCGCCTTTGAGTTTTTCGGTATCGAGGCGGCCGAGGGCTTGCACATCTTCAAATTTGCTGCTGCCGGCGTCGTAATTTTTCAAAGCGGCCAGCTGTATTTTGTAATACAACCCGGGGTGTTTAGGCGCCGAGGTGGTGTATTCCAGGTTGTCTTTGTCGGAAATACCGCGCGCGGTATACACATCACCGGGGATGCCAGGCTCTGATACCACGGGTTTTCCGCCTGGTTTGGGTTTAACGGTTCCCGCCGTTCCTGTATCGGGCACGGTGGGTTTATCGGGCGTCACATCCAGCTTATCGAGCGTGAGTGGTTGGCCGTAAGTATAGGTTTGGGGATCGTTGGTGCTGAATTGGTAGGTGCCCGAAAGGTAGCCGTCGCGGGTAGCTTCTACGCGGAACGTGCGATTGGGCAACAACTCGAACAGATAAGCGCCGCTGGCAAATGATTTATTGATCAGCAGGTTTTCCGTACCATCGTCAAACACCTGGTAGAGGTATACATTGACATCTTTGAGCGGTTCGCCATTGGTTTTGTCGTATACGTTTGCTTTGAGCGTGATGCGACGACCGCCGATCGTAAATTCGAAAATATCGGCATTGCGGGTATTGGTTTTATCGCTGCCGAAAACGCGGTTGGATACCAGAAAACCGCCGAAGCCCGATTTCGATTTGACGAAAAAGAGGTCGTCGGCGCCGGAGTTGATCGGCAGCCCGGCATTTTCGGGTTTTACCCAGTTGGATTCAGAACCTCTCGATTTGAAAATATCGAAACCGCCGATGGAGGCGTGGCCGTTAGAGGCGAAATAAAGCATGCCCTCCTCTGCGTCGAAGAACGGGGTGATTTCGTCGCCCAGGGTATTTACCGAAGCGCCGAGATTGACAGGGAAGGTGAAGTCGTTGTCGTCGCCGCCCAGATCGCGGGTGACATACCACAGGTCCATACCGCCGCGGCCGCCTTCGCGGTTGGAAGCGAAGTAAAGAACTTCTTGCCCGCCTTCATGCGTAGCATACGGGTGGGTAGCTGTCATGCCGTTCATATTTACATAATCGGGCAGGCGTTCGGGGCTTGACCAGCCGCTATCGGTGCGTTTGATGACAAATATTTCGCAGCGCGTATTGAGGTCGTTCCAGGCCTGGTCGGCGTTGCAAATGGTGAAATAGAAACGCTCGCCGTCGGGAGTGAGGCTGCCGTTGCCGTAGTGGCCGTTTTGGATTACCGGGAAATTGGCCGGGATGGAGGCTTTTGTCCAGCTCTTGCCTTGTTTCTGGGAATTGTAGATACGCGCCCGGCCCCCTTGTGCCGAAGAGAAATAAAGGAGGTCGTCAGCCATAGGAAAGGGAGCAAATTCGGCAGCTTCTGAATTGACATTGGCGCCGGCAAAGCTCAACTCGATGCTACGGTCGGCACGGGAGGGCAAATCCAATCCCAATTCACAGCCCTTTATTTCGGTTTGAACAATTTCTTCGAGTACCGACTTGCCTTCGCCGGCATAGCTATCGATAAACTTTTTAAATTCCATTTTGGCCTTTTCGTACTGGCCGTCTTGCTTGAGGCTTCGGGCGTATTTCAGCCCTACAAGCGGGAATTTGTCGTTTTCGTCTTTCACATTTTGATAGGCTTCGGCGGCTTTGCGATAGTCTTTAATCATGTAGTAAGCCTCGCCTGCGTTAAAGATGAGCTCTTTTTTCTTTTGCTTCTTTTGCCAGGCTTTTTCGTAGTTTTCTGCTGCTTGCGCATAATTACCCTGTTTGAGTTGTTCATCAGCGGTACTGCTGAGTTTTCGCCAGGTCTGGGCCTGGAGGCCCGTCGCCAACAGGCAAGTCAGGGTTAACAGAGCGATTGTCTTGTTCATTGCGATAAGATTGTGTTAGTAAACCGTTTTGTGTGTTTATCCGATTAGGAGTGACTCAATAACCGGGGCAAAATACTGATGCTCCAGTTGTTGTACTTTTCCGGCAATTGTCGCCGGCGTATCTTCACTTCCGATGGCGCAAGATACCTGCAGGATGATGTCGCCTTCGTCGTAGTGTTCGTTCACGTGGTGTATCGTAATGCCGCTAGCCGTGTCTCCGGCAGCTTTTACGGCTTCGTGCACGCGACTGCCATACATACCTTTGCCTCCGTACTTTGGCAATAACGCCGGATGTATATTAACTATTTTACCTCTATACGCTTTTACCAGATATGGGGGCACTAACCACAAAAAACCGGCCAATACGACGAGATCAATCGGGTATTGACCAAAATCTGTAAGCAATTGTTCACTGTTGTAGAAATAGTCGCGATTAATAACCAAAGTTTGGATGCCTTTGGATCCGGCCATGTCAAGTACAAGCGCATCGGGGCGGTTGGACACCACCACTGCCACCCTGATTTGCGGATGACCTTCGAAGTAGTCAATGATTTTGCGCGCATTGCTACCTGTTCCCGAGGCGAAGATGGCAATATGTTTCACCTTACTGTTATAATGCATGCGTGGTATCAAAGATACACTTTTTTGGGGTTTATAGGTGTATAGGTTTATAGGTTTAGATGAAATAAACCCATAAACCCATAAACCCATAAACCGGCCAATGTGACTTTCGTCACGTATCCAAATCGCAATAGGGTGTAATTTTGCGGGCAAATACACGAAGTTCAAATGTCGATAAAGAATATTATACCTGCGCTGGAATGGCTTCCCAATTACAAAAAAGCCTGGTTGCAGGGAGATTTGTCTGCGGGGCTAACGGTTGGCGTAATGCTTATCCCACAAGGTATGGCTTACGCTATGCTGGCCGGTTTGCCCCCTATTCACGGCCTCTATGCCGTAACCGTTCCCCTGATCCTGTATGCCTTGCTGGGGACTTCGCGGCAATTGGCGGTGGGACCGGTGGCGATGGTATCGCTGCTTACTGCGTCGGGTATCAGCGCCCTGCAGCCGGCGGGGCCCGAGGTGTATCTGCTTTACGCGGTCACGCTGGCTTTTCTGGTGGGTATTATCCAATTCGGCATGGGCTTATTCCGGCTGGGCTTTTTGGTCAATTTCTTATCGCACCCGGTCATCAGCGGTTTTACCTCGGCAGCCGCTATCATTATAGGGTTGAGCCAGTTGAAACACTTGCTGGGCATCAAATTGCCCAATAGCGAACACGCCCACGAAATCGTTATTTCTGCCGCGCAACATATCGGCGAAACGCACTGGCTGTCTCTGGCCATAGGCCTGGTTAGTATCGCGGTGATCAAATACGCCAAGTATATCCACAAAGCGCTGCCGGGCGCTCTGCTGGCAGTGGTAGCGGGTATCCTCGCCGTGTGGGCCGGCGGTTTGGCCGGGTTGGGCGTGAAGATCGTGGGCAAAGTGCCCCAAGGGCTACCCGGATTTTCGCTTCCCGCCTTTGATATGGGCACCTGGCAGGTGTTGATCCCTACGGCGCTGACTATTTCACTGGTCGGCTTTATGGAAAGTTTTGCCGTTGCAAAAGCCATCCAGGCCAAGCACAAAAATTACGAAGTAGATTCCAATAAAGAACTCGTCGGGTTGGGCGCAGCCAATATCGGCGCCGCCTTTTTCCAGGGTTATCCGGTCACCGGCGGCTTTTCACGCACAGCCGTCAACGACCAGGCCGGCGCCCAAACGGGCATGGCTTCGCTGATTAGCTCCGCACTGATCGTGCTGACGCTTTTGTTTTTAACTCCCCTGTTTTACAACCTCCCCAACGCCGTACTGGCAGCCGTCATTCTTGTGGCGGTGGCAGGTTTGATAGACTACAAAGAAGCCCTGAAACTGTGGCGCAACGACCGCTCCGATTTCTGGATGCTGCTGGCTACGTTTGTGATTACCCTTACGCTGGGTATCGAAACCGGCATCGGCGCCGGTGTGATACTTTCACTGGCCGTGGTGATCTTCCGCTCTACCCGCCCTCACGTGGCTGTGTTGGGCAGGGTGCCGGATTCCAATTTCTATCGCAATGTGGAACGATTTAAAAGTCTCGAACTTCGCCCCGATGTGCTCGTGGTGCGCTTCGACGGCCCACTCTATTTTGCCAACCTCAATTATTTTAAAGATAAAATAGACGAACTAAGCGCAGCCAAAGGCAACGCACTCCGGCTTATCGTACTCAATGCCGATAGTATCAGCCATATGGATAGCAGCGCCGTACACGCCCTCGAAGAATGGGTGAAAGATACCCGCAAACGAGGCATTGCCGTGAGCTTTACCAGCGTGATCGGCCCCGTGCGCGATGCACTCAGCCGCTGGGGATTGGTAGACGTTATCGGCGAAGACCACTTTTTTATGAGCAACCAACAAGCCGTGGATGCGTTTACTAAAAAGCAGGAAGCTAATCACTTTCAGGAATATGTTTTGCAAGCGAATTGAGGTTGTGAGTTATGGGTTGTGGGTTGTCGGTTATCTGTTATAAAACTCACAACCCACAACTCACAACCCACAACTCTCAACTCTCAAATATGAAAGTATCTCCGGTCCTCCTCCTCCTGTTTATCGCCGGATGTGCTCAGCAGAAGCACCCGGCAACACTGACGGAAGCCGACAAGCAGGTTTACCTCGCCAAAGGCAAAACCCTGGCCCAGGCTTCATTTGCCGCGCTGAGCAGCCGGCTTAGTCAGGCTATCGAACAAGGCGGAATAGCCTATGCGGCGCCGTTTTGCAGCGTGACCGCCCTGCCGCTGCTCGACAGCCTCTCGCAGGCCAATAACGCCACCATACGCCGTACAAGCCTGAAGGTACGCAACACGGCCAATGAGCCCACCCGCTGGGAGAAAGAGATCTTGCTGCAATACGAAGCGCAAGCCAAAGGCAATGCAGCGTTGCAGCCGATCGTCAAAGCGCTGAATGACAACGAGGTGGCTTTCGCAGCGCCGATTACTATCCTCCCGCTTTGCGTGAAATGCCACGGCAAACCGGGCGACACGATGAATGCAGCCGATTACGAGGCGATTAAAAAAACGTACCCCGCCGACCAGGCTATCGGCTACGCCGAAGGCGACCTGCGCGGCATGTGGAGCATTGTGTTTGAGAGGGAGTGAGTGTGGGAGGGAGAGAGGGAGAGATACGATACGTTTTTGTATTTTTACATCAAAATATTTGACAATGAAAATATTACCACTGTTTGCATTCATCATGCTGGCCGGCCTGTGGGGCTGCCAGGCGCAAAATAATACAAAGGGCTATGAGGACATCGACGTGACTGTATTTAAACAAAAAATGCAGGAACAAAATATCGTGTTACTCGATGTGCGCACGCCCGAAGAAATAGCCCAGGGCAAAATCGAAGGCGCCGCCGAACTGGATTTCCGCAGCCCAACCTTCGAAGCCGAGGTGTCTAAATTAGACAAAAATAAAACCTACCTCATTTACTGCCGTAGCGGCAACCGCAGCGGTCAGACCTGCAAAATGATGGCAGAAAAGGGATTTACTAGCCTCTATAACCTGGCCGGCGGCATTTTGGCCTGGAAAGAACAGGGAAATTGATGAAATTACGAATTACGAATTACGGAATTACGAATTACGAATGATTGTTAATTATCTAATTATTAATTAATTAAATAATAAAAAATTCGTAATTCGACATTCGTAATTCGACATTCGTAATTCGACATTCGTAATTCGTAATTCGACATTCGTAATTCGTAATTCGACATTCGTAATTCGTAATTCGTAATTCGTAATTCGTAATTCGTAATTCGTAATTCGGCATTCGTAATTATACGGCCCTCCCTTTCATCCACGCATACAACTTCTCCACATCTTCTTTATGGCAGAGACCGGTACCGGAGCGCATCGTAGTGGCCGTACCGCAGGCCACGCCGTAGCGCAGCACATCAGTCATAGGGAGACCTTGGGAAAGCGCCCACACAAGCCCTGCCACCATACTATCGCCGGCGCCGATAGTGCTTTTGGCTATCACGGTTGGAGGCGTGGCATAGTTGAAGCCATCGCGGTGGGCCAACATAGCCCCGCGGGCGCCGAGTGAAATAGCCACCAGTTCGGCTTTGCCCTTTGCAATGAGTTCATGCGCTAATTCTTCCTGTTCGTGGCCGGTGATCGTTTCCTTGCCGTAAAGCGAAGCCAGCTCGCCCAAATTGGGCTTGACCAGATATACTCCGGCTTCAATCGCCAGTGCCAATGGAGGTCCCGAAGTATCCACCACAAGTTTGACGCCCCTGGCACGCGCCCAGTCGGCAATGCGGGCGTAGTAATCTTCGGGCACGCCGGGGGGCAGGCTGCCGCTGGCTACCAGATAGGTGGGCAGGGGGGTGAGTTCGTCCAATAGCTGTAGGCTCTTTTGCCATTCCATTTCCTGCAGTTCGGGCCCCGGCAATCCGAAGCGAAACTGCCTGCCGGTAGATGTCTCCACCACTGCCAGGCTCTCCCGCGTCCAGGCCTCGATAGGTATAGCCTGATAGCGCACGCCCTCTCTTTTGAGTAATTCCTCCAGCAGCAGGCCGATAGGGCCGCCCGAAGTGATGATCGTAGCAGCTTCTTCACCCAGGCGGTGCAATACGCGCGACACGTTAATGCCGCCGCCGCCGGGCTCCCAGGCAGGTTCTTCACAACGCAGTTTTTTCTCGGGCACCACACGGTCTACCGTAGTGCTTTTGTCTACTGCGGGATTGAGGGTTAGGGTGGAGATTGTCATTGTGGGTTGTGGGTTGTAGGTTGTGGGTTTGGGAACAGAGAACCTCACCCCCTTGAAACAAGATACCAAAGATACGCCACATAAAGCGTCAAAAAAACAAAGCCGTGCACGCGGGTGATATGCATTTTTCGGGTGGTGATCAGTGCAACGATCAGCAGCGTACTGGCAAAGATGACTACCATTAAGTCAATATTGGATAGATCCTGAAAAGGCAGCGCTCTCACGCTGGCACTGACGCCCAGGATGAAAAGCAGGTTGAAGATATTAGACCCCACTATATTCCCTATGGCGATATCGGCGCTTTGCCGACGGGCAGCCACTACGGAAGTGACCAATTCCGGCAGGGAGGTGCCGATGGCTATCACCGTAAGACCTATGAAAGCTTGACTCATGCCAATCATTTGCGCGAGGTGGACGGCGCCCTCTACTACCCATTTACCACCTAAAAACAAAGCCAGGGCCCCCCCTGCAATACTCAACGCAGCCTTCCACCCTTTTTCAGAGGGGTCACGCACAGGAGCTTCCTCCAACGACGTATCCTGCTTGCTCAGGTCGTAGGTGTATACTATAAAAAGCAGGAAAAAAAATAAGACAATAACTCCTTCTATCCGGTTGATTTCCAACTTCGACAGGCCATTGGCGCCGATAGTCACATTCGCCAAAAAGCCGATAAGCAACGCGGCTGCCAGCGAAAAAGGAATTTCGTTGATCAGGGTGCTGCGCCTCACCGGCAAAGACGCAATGGCCGCCGTGGCGCCCAATATGAGCAATACATTGGCAATGTTGCTGCCCAATACGTTGCCGATGGCGATATCTGCGCTGCCCTTGAAACTGGCCAGCAGATTGACGGTGAGCTCGGGCATTGAAGTGCCCATCGAGACAATCGTAAGGCCGATAACCAACTCTGAAATGCCAAACCAACGGGCTACAAGACTGGAGCCGCCTACCAACCATTTGGCGCCCTGGATCAGCAGTACAAAGCCAATTACAAATAACACATATATCATGACATAAAAAGCTTTATTGAGATTGCACGAGTGGAAGTTCGGCGTAATATACTTCATAATCTTCACGCCGGATAGAAAACCCCCTGCGTTCAAACAACCGCAGCATCGACTTGTTGGTGGCCAATACGTTGGCGGTAATTTTTTGAAAGCCCATATCGCGGGCGATATCGAGAATAAAATCGGTGAGCAGGCTACCCAGCCCCTGTCCATGCCAGGGGTCGGCTACTACGATGGCGTATTCGGCGCTTTCTTTCCAGGCGTCAGCAATGATGCGCACCACGCCGATCATCTTTTTTTCGCCGTTTTCTTCCAATTCGGCAATGATGGCCATCTCCCTGTCGTAGTCGATTTGCGTAAAGCGGGCTATAAATTCGTGGGTCAATTTGGGCACGTACCCAAAAAAACGAAAATATAAGGTCTCTTTGGAGAGGAGTTCAAACATTTTGATCTCCATTTCTTCGTCTTCGGGGCGAATCGGCCGCAGCACTACGGGTTTGCCGCTTTTGAGCGTTACCTGTCTGCGGTAATACGCCGGATAAGGCGATATGACGAGGTGGTCGTATGGGCGGGCGCCCCGCTGAAATCCGGCAGGCTCCAGCTCCATTTTTACAGAAGCGACTCCGCCGCCTTTCCGGTTGAGGAGTACGGGGTTGGCGGTGATCCGGTTGATTTCCGGATAATCCATCACCAGATAGGCAAAACGACATAGCAGTTCTTCGAGCTCTTCCATATTGACGCCGCCGCCGCCGCCTTCCCCACACAGTAGGGGATAAATGCGAGTGTTTTCAATGAGGCGGCGCGCCAGCGGAATATTGAGCGGAGGAAGCCCCAGGCGCCAATCGCGGTATACGTGCGCGCCTGGGCCGCCAAGTCCGAAGCGGATGATAGGCCCAAAAGTGGGGTCTTTCCTCGAGCCAAAAAGCAAGGGGTAGTACTCCGCCATATTGGCCCCTTCGATCATGGGAATATGGTAGCAATCCAGCAACTGCCGGCAGATGTCCTGGTCGAGTTCGGTTTGACCCGCTGACATGGCCGCTTGTATAAGTCGAGCCGCGCGGTCTTTGTCGGGCGTAAATTCGGCAGGCGTAGCCGGCGGCGCTTCCTGCAGCAGTTGCAGGTTGCGATGGTGCCGGTACATTCGCAGGAAGGCGTCCACTGCGCTTTCCGGAAAGCGGTAGTTGGGTATTTTGCCCGCTTCCAGCACATAACGCGCTTTGCGCACCTCGCGTTCGCCCATCCATGAGGCCATCACCGGTTTGTAGGTGTGTTGGGCCACTTCGACAACGGCCTCCGCCACGGCTTCCGGCTGGGTGACGAATAAGGGCGTGAGTACCAGCAAGGCGCCGTCTACCTGCGGGTCTTGCAGACAGAGGGTCAGGGCTTTTGCATATGCCTCGGGGGTGTCAAATTTGTAAAGGTTGACGGGATTCACTACGGGATAAGGCGAAGGGCTTATTTCGCGCAATTGCTGCAGGGTAGTTTCTTCCAGCGCGGCGAGTTTCCCGCCGTGAAGGCGCAAATAATCGGCCGCCAGGGCGCCGGGGCCGTCGGCGTTGGTGATCACTGCCAGGCGATTGCCCAGCGGACGCGGCTGCAAAGCCAGAAAATGCGCGCAATTGAATAGTTGGGCAACTGTTTCTACCCTGATGATGCCCGCCCTGCGAAAAGCGGCGTCGAAGGAGCTTTCTTCCCTATTGCCCGTTATCCTGCCTGCTTTTAATACGATGATAGGTTTGGTGCGGGCAAAGGCGCGGGCAGCACTCATAAACCGCCGGGCTTCGCTGAGGTGCTCCATATAAATCAGGATACACGAGGTGTGCGAATCAGAACCGAAGTAATCTATGAGGTCGTCAAAATTGACGTCGGCTGTCTCCCCCAACGAAACAAAATAGCTAAACCCTATGCGGTGCTCTACGGCCCAGTCCAATACCGCCAGTCCCAAAGACCCACTTTGCGTGATAAAAGCCAGGTTGCCCTTGCGCGTTTCCTGGCGCGATTGGGTGGCGTTGAGTTTGTGGTTGGTATTGATAAAACCCAGGCTTTGAGGCCCCAACAGGCGCATGCCGTAGCGCCTGGCCAGCCGGCTGATCGCCTCGCGGTTGGCCTCCTTCTCGGCCAGGTTGTCGCCCGGTGAACTCGCCACTATCAGGCCGCCGACACCGGCGCGGCCGCATTCTTCTACTACTTTTAATACGGCATAATCAGGTGTAGCCACGATAGCCAGGTCTACCTTCACAGGCACTTTGCCGATAGCGCTATAACAAGTAAGCCCTCCCACCTGCCGGTGTTTGGGGTTTACGGGTATGATCTGCCCGCCAAAACCTTTGTCGAGCAGGTTTTTTAAAAATGGAAAAGCCGGACTCGATTCGCGGTCGGTGCCGCCAATCACAGCAATGGTAGCAGGTTGAAAAAGCCGTTCGAGTTGCTTGCGCATGTTGCGGTGAAGATGCTCAGGGAGAAGGAGGGAGGGTGAGAGAGAGGGAGGGAGCGATTTTTTCTTGTATCTCTCCCTCTCTCCCTCCCTCCCTCTCTCCCTCCCCCTATGCTGTTCAACAAAGTATTAAAACTTCCAATACGGCTCCAGCTTGGCCATGCCGGCGTGCAGATACATCTCGTAGGTTTCCCAAACCCGCATGCCCGAGGTAGAAAAATCGGCTTCATAAGCCATCTGCTTGCCTTCAATGCCGGCTACGAAATTGAGCAGACACCTTGGCATTTCTTCGATATTATAACCGCCCTCCAATATGGCAAAGATACGCGGAAATCGCTCGCCAAGCCATTTACCTACCGAATAATAGGCATTGGCAGACAAGTGGAGGTCGAGCAACAGGTCGTAGCGATGCGCGTCAAATCCCGCTGACACCGCTACTACGTCGGGCTGAAAAGCCTGCATTACCGGCAAATAATGCTGCAAGGTATCGAGAAAAATATCATCGGCAGCGCCGGGCGGCAGCGGGATGTTGATATTAAACCCCAACCCCCTCCCCTCGCCTATTTCGTCTACAAAACCCTTACCAGGAAAAGCCGGATATTGATGCAGCGACAAAAAAAGCACCTTGTCGGTGGGGTAAAAAATAAAAGAAGTGCCGTCGCCCCTGTGTCCGTCAATGTCGAGGATACAAACCCGCTTGCCCTGATCGACGAGGTATTGGGTAGCAATAGCGATATTATTAAACAAACAAAAACCCGAAGCCCTGGCGGGATAGGCATGGTGACCGGGAGGGCGTACCACGGCAAAAGCCTGTCGTTCGGCAGCTAATACGGCGGCGCCCACGGCATAACACGCCGTCTCATAGCTAAGCGTGCCCACTACGGTATCTTCGTCGAGATGGCCGCCCCAAAGGCCCATTTCTTTTACCCTTTCAATGTAATCGCTGCGGTGTACCAATCCCAGCAGCGATTCGCCGTTGGGCAGGGGCGTATCGGGATAATCGGCGAAAAAATCCAGCCGCTTGGGATTTTCGGGATGGTGGTGGCCGGTTTCGTGTTGCAGAAATACCCGGTTGTAAAGGATGTCCATGCAGGTGCGTTTATTCCCTTTCCTTCAACACCAGGAGCGGCACCCGGGTATGCAGCGCCATCTTGCGGGTCTGACTGCGGTGGAAGAGGCCTTCCACCCATCCATAGTGCGGCGACAGCATAATGACCAGGTCGGCATCGTAATTGTCGGCAAATTCTTCGATGGCTTCGGTCACCGTATCGCCCTCCAGTGTTTGGAAATTGATTTGCAAAGTTGGTACTTTTTGAGCGAAAATGGCTCCCAAATCCGCAAAATCGAGTACCCGCTCTACCGAACCGTCCATATTTACATGCACGCAGTGCAATACCGGACTGAATGGCTCCAGCATTTTACCTACTTTCCAGATGTAATAAGGATCGCAATCGGCCAGATTGGATGCATATACGGCTACATGAATATCTTCTTTTTGAGCATGCTCGGGCACTATCCACACCGGGCAATGCGCGCGGCCCACTACGCCGGTGGTCACACTGCCGAAAGTGCGCTCCAGGGCGTTGTGTTCGCCCCTGGTACCCAACACGATAAGATCGGCGTCGTCGCGCTCGGCCACTTGTACTATCGCGTTTACAGGCCCCCCGATCTCCAGGTCGGTTGTGATGTCTACCTGCTGACCAAAGCCGGCTGCTCTGGCCTGCGCCATCCCCAGGTCGATGAAGGCTTGCAAGGCTTCTTTCGCCGCATTGATTTTGGCTCGCGTAGCCTGCGTAGCTACCACGGGTAGATCCATGGCCTCGTATTCCGGATAAATGACGTGCAACAACCGGATTTGCGCGCTGTATTTTTCAGCCAGCCACAAACAATATTTGAATGCATGCTGCGCAGGTTCTGAAAAATCAGTGGGAAACAGAATGGTGGTGATCTCTTTCATGGCGCTGCTATTGACGATGTTATGCTTCTCAAAGAAAAACATTTCTAATCAAGTAGTTATTGCCAAAAGTCATATTATCGGGTGATTTTTTTGGTAGTGAACTGTGAACTGTTCACAGTTGTAAATATCACGATTTTAGTGTAAATTGCTGTGTTTGCGTCTTTTGTAATATTATTTCATTACAAAATAACCGGCCATGAAGCAGCTCGTACCTATGCCATTTTCCTACAAAACCGCCTTTTTGCTGTTGTATTTAGGCGTATTTTCTTGCTGTTTTACCATTCAGGCGCAGCAAGCCGTCGTTCAAAAAGTAACGGGAACCGGCCGCACAACGGGTCATGTGATTACACTGACCCTGGCCAATGAGAGCGACAAGGCTATTTCAGGCGCTATTGAATCCATGACTGTACCTTCCGACGGGAAATACCAGGGCCAGGTCATTGACCAGCCGATTACCTACAATATTCCGCCCGGCGGCACAATTACCGTTCCAGGATTTGGTTACTGTACGGATGTGAATTTGCCGGCGCCGCCTCCCGGCGCTATATTGCCGACGCCTGTGACGCCGGCAAACCCGGCGCTGCTGGAAACCATCGGCAATATCACGGATGCCGTTGCCGATTTGCAGGAAACCGGGCAGATTGGCACCCCCTTTAGTTATGATCTGATAAAAGAGCGCGAGACACTCATCCAGCAAACGGTCTGGATATATACTTCGGCAGGCACGGCTACTCCTTATGGCTTTACCGAGTTCTGCGACCGGATTCAACAACAATCCGGAATACCGGGCAGCACGTTGTCGCCCGGTATCAACCAGCTTTGGGACGCCATACTTGCCGTGGGAACAGCGGCTGCTATTCCGCCATTTATTGCGCCCCCCCTGCCGCCGGCTTCACAAACCATAACCCCGACACAAGGCGACATACCGCCAGGTATTGAAATTACAGCCAAAGGCACCGGGCGCACTACGGGGCATATAGCCGATCTTATTATCAACAACGGCACAGACCAACCCGTTGATATACAGCTTGGTCCGGGCTCAAAACCCAATGCGTTTTTTATTCCTTCCGGTGGGCAATACCAACCTTATATCGTACCCGCTTTACCTTCGATACCCGTACCACCCGGCCAGACTATTACCTTTCCTGTTGAGGGGTTTTGCATCGACATACACCGCCCGCCCGTGCCTTCCGGCAACGGCATGCCCAAACCTTCAGAGTGGTTGTCAATCGCCGTGTTGGGCTCTGATAATATCGTACCGGGCAACCTCATCAATATTCCCACGGCCGGCGCCTTGCCGCTCAACGACGCTATTCGCATACTGCAAAATACGCAGGCCCCCATCCATCAAACCGGCACACCGGTAGCAAACATCGACTGCATTCGCTACCCCACAACTGCTTTGCCTACCATTCCGGGTACCGATATTCCGATTACCCAGCCTTTAATCCCCGACCAACAACCCGGCATTGTAGCGCCTTTGTTGCTCGACGCACTGAACAATATCAGCCGTACTTATGATAAACTGCGCAAAAACAACAACATCCAAACGCCGTTTTCCGGCAACCCTGATAAAGAACGGGAAGCCGTTATCCAGCAGACTTTCTGGATATACACCAGTGCGCTGAGCGGCGATAAATACGTGAAAGATGATTTTAGAAATAATACCATCAAGCAATTTGAACAATCAAGCGGCAAACCGTTTGCAGAGACGCCTCCCCAGCAACAAGACCGGATAGACCAGGGAGTCGATGATTTCTGGGAGTCTTTTAACGCCGTGGGCGTCGAAGCCAAAGTGCTCAATACCCCACCCGCTCAGGCAACACCGCCAACGCAGCCTGTCGAAGATTTCTGGGAAGATTATAATACCGGCGGCGCCAAACCACAAATACCCGGCAGCACCGACCCCAACCAATCGCCCGATGACCTCCAAATCCCACCGGAAAATCCGAATACCCAACCGGAACTGATCCAGGATAATAACCGCAATAAATGCGCCTGCGGCGCAATCTCTTTTGATAGCGCTATTACCCCTCCCGCCAAAGACGGCAAAGCGCAAAAACCCGTCAAACACAGCTTCAGCAATGCGGTAATTCCCAACAAACCGCAAACCAAAATACTCACCGGCCCAATGGTAAACTCAGGCGATGAGCTCGCACTGGAATTAAGTAACCTCAAGACCGCATGCAGCGGCTGCAATAACCAATGTAAACCCGAAATGGTCAACATAACTGCAACTGTCGGTGAACTGGACGGCCCCAACGGCCATGGTAGCAGTAATGTTACCCCTGTTGGTGTCGTTGCAGGCGCAGGTGGTAAATACACCGGCGCCATCAAGGTGAAAGAAGGCGAGATCAATTTTGGCGTGTTTATCAAGATCGAATATGTCTGCGCCGACAATCGAAATATCCGCAATCCTTGCGCTTCGGCAATCTGCGCTGATTCGTTTTTACTTGTATTGCCCCGGCAAAAAAAATGCAAATGCGATGATGTGCAGTTTAGCGTGGACGTAACCCACAAACCTGTCGGCGCCAGAAATCCTGACCCTATTAATGTAAAACTCGGCGAAGGGAAATTTCCGGGGCAGGACGAAGAAGTTGACATACCGGAACATATTTGGAATAAGAAAGTCAATGTTGACGATGAGATAACCGTAAAATTGAAAACGCTTACGGCCAAATGCGATGGCTGCGACAACAGTTGCGCATCCAGCGACATAAAAATTGCCGTTTCCGGCTCGGGCATCGACGGATTAAAGGAAAAAGATAAGGCAGTAGCAGTGCCTTACAGAGCCAATGATCCACTGATATCGAAAAAAAAGGTCAAAGCAGGAGAGGAGGCTGCCACTTTTGTCATTACGGTGACCTATAAGTGCTCAAGCAAAGCCGCCGATTGCCAGCCCACTGATTGTAAAAAAGACTACACTCTCGTATTTAACCGGAACTGAGTTGGCTCAGGCTTTGAGGGTATCATTGATCTTGTCCAGTTCGAGTATTACCCGCGAGCCGTCGTTGTAAAACATAGGCGCGTACTTCACATTCCACACCAATTCCCGGTAGGTGAACGACGTATTGGCGTGCACCTGCTGGGCGAAAGTTTCGTCGTAACCTGCGATCAGTATGATAATTTCTACCTCCATAGCCGCTACTTCCTGCGGCGTTTTGCGCCACAGCGGACTTTCTTCATCTATGGGATGCACGATCGTCCAGTTGAGCGGCAGCAACACGACCCGTTCACGCTCGAGCGGAAGCGGAATAAACTTGCGGCGAGCATCTCTACCGTCGTGTTCCAACCAACTCATGGTTACCGTGGCTTCCATGTTTATGATCCTGTTATTGCGCATATTAGCCATCCTAAACTGCAGGCTGGTTATATCTTTGTAAGGCGCAATGATCGCCTGGTTGCTGAAAATAATCTGAGCCTTAGGCCGCGAAAAACGCGCAAAAAGCAAGCCGGTAACCAGCGAAAAACTGAGCAAGCCTACAAGCGCGTCAATAGCGGCAAGCAAGCTGGCAGCAGGGGTTTTGGGACTGATGGCCCCATACCCTACCGTGGTAAAGGTCTGCGTACTCAGAAAAAAAGCGTGCGTAAACCGGTGCCACTCGTCGCCGGCTTCCACACCGTGAAAAGCGCCGTTGCCAAGCAGAGCAAACAAGAGTGCAAACAGGCTGTTTATTATTATAAAAAAAACGATCACCGTCAATAAAAACTGCCACCAGGACATCTCCACCAACCATTGGTATAATGCAAAAGAACGCCTGCCTTTGCGCAATACATTGAAAGAACCGTCCTTATTGATCAATCTTTCGCCAGAAGCGGTTATTTTTGTTCCAAAGCCCAGATCATTGTTAATGTCATTGCGGGAAATTCCCATGGATTGCCTGGATTGATTACGCTTAAATGCCATGATTAAATTGCAAATTCACCCCGATATACGCCAGGCAGCGACGCTGCCGGCCGCTTTTTATCGCGACACTGCCGTTTTCGAGGCGGTGAAAGAAAAAATTTGGTCTACCTGCTGGCACTATGCCGCCGATGCTTCGGTAATTGCCGCCCCCGGGCAATATTTCCCGCTCACCCTGTTAAAAGGGGTGCTCGACGAGCCCCTGGTATTGACACAAAACATCGATGGCCGTACCTATTGTTTATCAAATGTATGCACCCACCGCGGAAAAATTATTGCGGAAGCCCCCGGCGAACATCGGCAGCTATCCTGCGGCTACCACGGCCGCTGCTTCCGACTCGACGGCTCTTTCAAAAGTATGCCCGCTTTTGAAGAAGTAAAAGATTTTCCTACTGACGCCGACAACCTGCGGCAAATAGCCCTGGCTGAATGGCTGGGCTTGCTGTTCGTTTCGCTGCAACCGGAAGTTTCTTTTTCAAAAATGGTGCGCCCCATCCAGGAACGCCTTTCCTGGTTGCCTTTAGATACGCTGGAATTAGCTTCGCAGCACTCCCAGGACTATGAGGTAGAAGCCAACTGGGCCTTGTATTGCGACAATTATCTCGAAGGGTTTCATATTCCCTTTGTGCACCCCGCACTCAACAAGGCCATCGAATTTGGAGAATACGAATACGAGCTTTTTCCGTATTGTAACCTGCAAAAAGCAATCGCTAAAGCCGATGAACCCCATTTTTCTCCCCCTGAGGGTTCTCCCGACTACGGCCGGCGTATCTACGCCTATTATTTCTGGGTGTTCCCCAACCTGATGTTCAATTTCTACCCCTGGGGATTATCGCTCAACGTGGTAGAACCACTTTCGTTTAACCGTACAAAAGTGCGCTTCCGAACGTATTATTTCGCCGATAGTGTCCGCGACCGCGAACGAAACCAACTCGATCTTACGGAATTGGAAGACGAAGCCGTGGTGCAAAGCGTGCAGGGAGGTATCCAGTCGCGCTTTTACGACAGCGGCCGCTATTCGCCCACGATGGAGCAATGCGTGCACCATTTCCACCGGCTTATTGCCAAGGCTTTGGAACAAGATTGAATGGTAACAGTTTAGCGTTAGGGTTTAGTTTGCTAAACAAACCCACAACCCACAACCGATAACCGACAACTAAACCCAATCGCTAAACCCTCCTAAACAGATACTTTTTATGAAAAAAATGAACACGCTTTTTGCCTTTATCCTTTTTGCGCTTTCGCTAAATGCCCAGGATCTTAAAGTTGATACCAGCATGCGTATGGATTTTGAAGTCTACGACCCGCCTTCCACGCTGGTAGTACCCGAACACCCGCTGACGCGCGCCAAATTCCCCTTTATCGACGTGCATAGCCACCACTGGCGTATGGCCGATCAAGACCTCACCGTACTGATCCGGCAAATGGATTCGCTCAACATGGGCATCGTCGTCAACCTCAGCGGCAGGGGCGGCGCAGCCCTCAAGGCTATGTCCGACAATATCAAAAAATACGGCTACCAGGGCCGTATTGCCCTGTTCACCAATATCGAAATTAGAAGTATCGAAGAAGCCGACTGGCTGGAAAATACGATCAAGCAACTGGAATACGACGTGCAAAACGGCGCAGTAGGCCTCAAAATATACAAAAGCCAGGGCATGGACCACAAGGATTCAAGCGGCCGGCGTATCACTATCGACGACCCCCGCCTCGATCCGGTATGGGAAAAATGCGGCCAACTGGGCATCCCCGTGCTGATCCACTCCGGCGACCCCAAATCGTTCTGGGATCCCTTCGACGCCAATAACGAACGCTGGCTCGAACTCAAAACCCACCCGCAACGCAAACGCAGCCACGACGATCCCGCCCCCTGGGAACAAATCCTGGCTGAACAACATAATATTTTCAAAAAACACCCCAAAACTATCTTTATCAATGCCCATATGGGTTGGTTTCCCAACGACCTGCAACACCTGGGCCGCATTCTCGACGATATGCCCAATGTATACGTGGAAATCGGCGCCGTGATCGCCGAATTGGGCCGCCAACCCCGCGCCGCCCGACAGTTTTTTGAAAAATATCAGGACCGCGTACTCTTCGGCAAAGACGCCTATCATCCCGAGGAATACCCCACCTATTTCAGGGTGCTGGAAACCGCCGACGAATATTTCCCCTACTATAAGCGCTATCACGCTTTCTGGCGTATGTACGGACTGGAATTGCCCGATAATATTTTAAAAAAATTGTATTATAAAAACGCCCTGAAAATCATCCCCGGACTGGATAAATCGCAATTCCCCCGGTAAAACCGCAAACCTACAACCTACAACCTACAACCTACAACCTACAACCTACAACCTACAACCTACAACCTACAACCTATCAGAATCAGGGCTTATGACATGCTGGAAAACAACAATCCTCATTTTGACCCTGGCCTGGCCGTTTGACAACGCCCGCTCGCAGGCCGACACGGTGTTTATCTCCAATCCTTCCTTTGAGGCGGATGTAGCCCTGTTTTCGCAGGATACGGCAGGCTGGGTCGACTGCGGTTTCCTCTCGGAAGCCCCGGCAGCAGTCCAGCCAGGGCAATACGACGTGCGTATGGCGCCTAAGGACCAACGCTACTACATGAGCCTGGTAGTTAGGGAGAACTACACCTGGGATGCCATCGGGCAAAAACTGGAAAAACCCCTCGAACCGGGCAAATGTTACGAGTGGACCGTCTACCTCGCTCAATCGCCTCACTATGTCGATTACGCACGCCGGCACGCGGGTAAGGTGCGATACAACAATCCTATCCAGCTTTTTATCTGGGGCGGCAGCGGCTTTTGCCAGGCCGGACAACTGCTGGCCGAAACAACTGTTGTAAAACACAAAAACTGGCAAGCCTACCGACTGGTCTTCCGACCACAAAAACCGGTGTATTATATTACGCTACACGCGTATTACCTCAACCCGCTGGCAGCCGCGTACAACGGCCATATTCTTGTTGACAATGCCTCCCATATCGTATCCATACCCTGTACAGATCAACCGGAAACACCTTTAGATGCAAGCAAAGTGCTAACGCTTTCACCGCCGTCTTTAGAAGCGCTCGAACGCTATATTGCACTTCATGGGCCTCATATTATTTTTTCTTCCAAAAAATTGGAGCTCGAAGAAAAAACCGATACCGATTTTTTTCGCCCCGAATATCTCTCTTATGCCCACATGTCGGTAATTGCCAAAGGCGTGCGCTGGTTCCCCGGCCAAAAACTAATCATCGCCATAAAACCCAGCCCTAAACGCCAGCTTGATGCCCGAATAGAATATATCAGCCAATATCTCCGCGACAAAGGCCTCAAGCCCGAACAGTATGCCGTCGTGGTTTATGAAAAAACAGATAAAGCTGCCTGGCTGGCAGAAAGCCCGGATATCGCGCTAAGACTCGCCCTCTCACCCTCCCCTTAATCCTCTCTGAGTTCTTTCAGGTTATTCGACAATTTGCGCAGTATACGCAGGGTGCGGAGGCTGGGCAGGTCGAAAATGCCTGTGGTTATTTCGATAGAAGCACTGCCCACGCGGCCGCCGAGTGGGGGGTGCAATTTGCGGAGCTTGAGCTTTACGCCGCGAACCTGCTCGAAATGGTCTTCGATGCGATCCACCATGCGCTGCGCCACATTTTCAATCAACTGGGCGGGTTTGCGCATCTCTGCCTGGCAAAGCAGAAACAGTGTTTCGTAATTGAGGGTCTGAAACAAGTCGTCTTCCTCAGCGGCAGCGTCGATTTGCACATCGACAAATACATCGAGTACGAATTCGTTGCCCAATATCTGTTCCTCTTCATAGAAACCGTGCGGAGCATAAAATTGAACGTCTTCAAGCGCTATAATTGCCATATCGTTGCATCCTTGTTTTAGCAAAGATAATACCAATGTGCTATCTTCGCACCTCATACGTTTGCTATATGCCTATTATAGATGTCGGAACTTACCAGGTACACGTGGGCGACTGCTGGGCGCCCCTCAACCAACTTATCGCAACGCGCCCGCAAAGCAAGCTGCTCGTCATAGTCGACGGCAATACGCGGCGCCACTGTTTGCCCTTGCTCCGCCAGAAACTAACGCGTCGCGACCTGACGATCATTTCCGTGCCTGCCGGCGAATCGTTCAAACATATTGATACCTGCACCCGCATCTGGCAGCAGATGCTCGACGCCGGCGCCGACAGGAGCTCGCTGGTCATCAACCTCGGCGGCGGAGTAATCGGCGATATGGGCGGCTTTTGCGCCGCCACGTTTAAACGCGGTATGGATTTCGTACAGGCGCCCACTACGTTGCTGTCGCAGGTAGACGCCTCTATCGGCGGCAAACTCGGCGTCGATTTCGGCGCTTTGAAAAACGGTATCGGACTTTTTCGCAATCCCCTGGGCGTGTTTATCGAACCCGCTTTCCTGCAAAGTTTGCCGTCCCGCGAACTGCGCAGCGGCTATGCCGAAGTGATCAAACACAGCCTTATCGCCGATGCCACCCAATGGGAAAGCCTTCGCCGCTTCACAAACCTCGACCAGGTAAACTGGAGCGAGTTGCTGGCGCCTTCCCTGCTCATCAAGCAACAAATCGTTTCTGACGACCCCTACGAAAAAGGCGCCCGCAAAGCGCTCAATTTCGGACATACCATAGGCCACGCAGTAGAAGGCCTGGCTTTGCAATCGCTTGAACCCCTGCTACACGGCGAGGCCATCGCCATAGGTATGATTTGCGAAACCTGGCTGTCGCATCGCCTGCTAGGGCTTCCCTCCGACCAACTCAACGACATAAGCAGCTACCTTGTCAGGTTGTACAAACCCAAACCACTTGATAAAAATGATTTTCCGGCTTATTTGGAACTCATCGCACAGGATAAAAAAAACGAAGGCGACGAATGGCTGTTCAGCCTCATCCACCCCCTGGGCCACGCCGTGATCAATCAACCCGTCTCCCCCCAATTAATCGTCGAAAGCATGGCATATTTTAATCAGCTCATTTCATGATCCCCACCTTCACCCCCGGGTTTCAACCCGGGGTGCAAAGGGAATAAAAAAACAATTTATTTATTTTTGTTTATTAAAAATGAAAAATAACCAAGCCCCAAACACCGTTATAGGACGTTGTTTTAACGTAAATGCTAAACCCCTCTAAACCCTACTAAACCCTACTAAACCCTACTAAACAACTTAACAGCAAATGGAAGAAAAGGCGCCTGATCATCGGAATACACCTGGGCCGGGCCTATGGCAACAAGCCGTAACGCTTATTACGCAGGGTTTGCAGCGGTTGTCGAGGCAGCCCCTGATAGCTCCCGCCTTGGCCTGGTTGCATCGCCGGGCCTGGTACATCCGGTTTACCAACTGGGCAGCAACCCAATCCCGCTGGCAATTGCTATACAAATTGGGCGGAGGCGCTTTCGTAACCGGATTTTTATTCCTCGTTTTTTTCTCTTTCATGATCTATAAAGGCGTTTTCGGCGCCTTGCCCACCTATGGCGAATTGAGCCGCATACGCAACAACCAGGCCTCAGAAGTATACGCCGACGACGAAGTCCTGCTGGGTAAATACTACGTTGAAAACAGGGTAAACGCCTCCTTTGGCGAAATATCCCCCAATGTCATCGCCGCACTCGTAGCCACCGAAGACGCCCGCTTTTTCGAACACAGCGGCATAGATTTGAGAGCCTGGGTGAGAGTGCTGGTCAAAACTATCCTGCTTTCCGATGATTCTGCCGGCGGCGGCAGCACCCTGAGCCAGCAATTAGCCAAAAACCTGTACCCCCGTGGCGACTACTGGTTCTTTTCTATGCTGGTCAATAAAGTTAAAGAGATGTTTGTGGCCCGACGCCTGGAACGCATCTATACCAAAGAAGAATTACTCAATCTCTACCTCAATACCGTTTCTTTTAGCGAAAACATATTTGGCATAAAAGTAGCAGCCCAGCGCTTTTTTGATAAATCATCCAAAGACCTGGCACTCCACGAAGCCGCCGTACTGGTGGGCATGCTGAAAGGCCCCACGCTCTTCAACCCCGTAAAATATCCCGATCGGTCGCTGCAACGCCGCAATACGGTGCTCAACCAAATGGAGAAATACGGCTATATAGCTACCGACGTGTGCGAGGCGGCCAAAGCAGAACCCCTGGAGATAAAGTATTTCAAAGAAGGCAACAATCAGGGACTGGCCACGTATTTCCGCGAACACCTGCGGCAAGAACTGGAAGAGGTGTTGAAAGACTACGAAAAACCCGACGGCAGCCCCTACAACCTCTATACCGACGGCTTAAAAATTCATACTACCATCAACGGCCGCATGCAACGCTACGCCGAACAGGCTGTAAGGGAGTACATGCCTGAATTGCAGCGCCGCTTTCTCGAAAATTGGCCCAAAAACAAACCCTGGGAAAAAGAAGCGGTCATAGAGTGGGCCATGAAACAATCAGACCGCTATAAGTCGCTGAAAGAACAGGGCTTTTCAGATGCCAAAATCGAGCAGATCTTCTCCCAGCCTATTCGCATGAAACTGTTTAGCTGGCAGGGAGAGATCGAAAAAGAGATAAGCCCGCTGGATTCTATCAAATACTACCTGTCGATCTTGCACGCCGGGCTGCTTGCCGCCGAACCCCAAACGGGACTGGTGAGGGCATGGGTAGGCGGCATCGACCATACCTTTTTCAAATACGACCACGTCAAATCGGTGCGCCATGTAGGTTCCACGATAAAGCCGGTGGTATACGCGCAAGCTTTGCGCAGCGGCGTGATGCCCTGTGAGTATATCCCCAACCAACTCACCGCTTACGAAGATTTCAACGGCTGGGAGCCCCGCAATGCCGACGGCACTTACGGCGGAGTCTATTCAATGGAAGGGGCATTGAGCAAATCGGTCAACACGGTTAGCGTAGCGCTGCTGATGCGCGCCGGCCTCGACCAGGTGCGCCAGTTGGCCCGCGATATGGGTATTGAAAAAAGAATTCCCGCCCATCCCTCTATCGCCCTGGGAACGGTAGAAGCTTCGCTGTACGATATGGCGCGCGTTTACGGCACTTTTGCCAGCCAGGGCCGCAGGCCGGCACTGCATTACCTCGACCGCGTAGAAACCGCCGACGGCAAAGTGATCGTAAAATTCAACCGCCCCAATCCGCGCAATTTCCCAGAAATACTCACCCCCGACGAATCGCTGATGGCCATCCGCATGATGAAATCGGTGGTGGATAGCGGCACCGCGCGCAGGCTGGGCTACGAATTCGGGTTGTGGGGTAAGGTAGCCGCCAAAACAGGCACTACGCAAAATCACTCCGACGGCTGGTTATTGGGCTTTAACGCCCGACTGGTAGTTGGCGTGTGGATAGGCGCCGAAACGCCGCTGGTGCACTTCCGCTCAATGAACGCCGGTCAGGCCGCCAATACTGCTTTGCCCATCTGGGGGCGTTTTATGCGAAAAGTATACAACGACGGCGGGCTCAAAAATTGGCAAAACAGTTACTTCCCACCCCTGCCCGACTCCCTGGCAGCCCTTATGGCTTGTCCGCCCTATCTCGATGAAATGCCCGTCATGGTTGATTTTCAGGAAGGCGAAAGCATGGACGACTGGCAGCAATTTAATCAGCTGTTCGACGAATTCGACCAGGAGCAGATGAAGGTAATTATTGAAGAGAATCCACGCGAAGAATTCGAATCGCTGGCCCAATATGCCGAGCGCTTGCGCAACTATGCCCAACGCGACCAAAAACGCGACGAACGCAGGGAAAAACGGAAGAATTTCTGGGGAAAGATCCTGTTCGGCAATAAAAACAAGGAAGAACCGCCACCTGATGATGGACAGTAGGGGAGACTATACGACTATACGACTATACGACTATACGACTGTACGACTATACGACAGTACGATTCGTATAGTCGTATAGTCCTAAAGTCAGAATATTATGCCTTGGAATTCTGTATCTTATTGATCACCAAAGCGGCCTTGCGCATAAAGTCCTCGTGATGTTCGGTATATTCGTTGTAGATCATCATGAGGCGGGCAGCGTCATAAGCAGCTGTTTTGGGCATGATCTGCCGGGCAGCGATGGGGTGCAGCCAGTATTCAAGATTATGTGAACGCAGGTACGAGCGGTCCAATTCGAAATTGATGACCACTGCCAGCTTATTGAGCGAAAAGAGATAATCGGTTTCTTTATTGAGCTCTTTCTGCAAATCAATGATATTATACCTGCCAAAGTTGACGCCTGCGCGTTCGCAAAGGAACACATCGCGGCGGCCGTCAAAAACGATGATATCGCGGAAACGGTATTTTTTCAGATTTTTGAGCAGGAAATTTTTGATCGGCATTTTGGTTGGCCGCAAATTCTGGAAAGCAAACTTGAGATCTTCTTCTTCAAGCCGGAAAGTTTCTTCATAGGGTTTGTGACGACCTGTGCGCAGATTGATCACTTCTTTTCCCCTTCCAATAGTATGGCCCAGCTCGTTTACTTTTGAATACACGCTAACGATGTCGATATTGGCATTGTTGCTCCAGCTTTCAATAAAGATTTTGTTGGTGCCTTTTTCAAAAACGAGGAGCGTGATGTCGCTTATCGCGTAAAAGTTGGGGTATCCGCCGTAAATGTTGCCGTACTTTAACTCTAAAAATGCTATACTTTCGGTGTTCACGGTTGGTGTAAATTATTTAAATTAAAAATGTTGTGCATACTGGCTACCGTAAAAGCACACGGGCAGTATGTATCAATATCGGTTTCGGGAAACTGCCCGCATAGTGTTTCGAAGCGCAAGTTATGTAAAAAAACAATACGCCCTGCAATAGGGTTGCAAAATTCGCACCTTTCAGATAATAACAACGTATTGGGTGCTGTACTTTAAATCAGAAACTGGCCGTTTTCGTAAATTTTTTCGCCATCTGCCCGTATTTCGCCACCTTTGGTCATATCGGCTATCATATCCCAGTGTATGGACGACTGGTTTTTGCCGCCGGTTTGGAGGTACGATTGGCCTACTGCCATATGCACGGTTCCACCGATTTTTTCGTCAAAAAGGATGTTTTTGGTAAACCTGTTGATGCCGTAATTGGTACCAATGGCTGCTTCCCCAAAACGGCGGGCGCCATCAAGCTGGAATACCTGGTCGAGCAACGCCTGCCCCCGGCGGGCTTCCCATTTTTCGATATAACCGTCTTTTACCCAAAGCGTGACGCCTTCTACTTCATGCCCCATGTAAATAGCGGGATGGGTAAAGTGAATGACACCGTTCACCGAATCCTCTACCGGCGAGGTATACACTTCGCCCGAAGGCATATTCGTCTGCCCGTCGGAATTGATCCAGGTGCGGCCTTGGGTAGAAAATCGAATATCTATGCCATCGCCCAGGTAGTGCACATTTTCACAGCTATTAAGCCGGTCCACGATGCGCTGCTGCGAGCGGCGCACCTCAAGCCAGCTTTGCACCGGGTCGTCGTCGGTGAGGCGGCAGGCGCCGTATACAAAGTTTTCGTATTCTTCGAGCGACAAACCCGCCTCCTGGGCGCTGGCCAATGTGGGGTACTGGCAAAGGTTGCGCTTGAGCGCGCGGGTAGCTGTGCGTTCAAAGTATTTTTGCTGGGCCCCCTTGAGCGCTTCCTGCCGCAGCTTCGCCTTGCCGGGGTTTACGTTCTGCTCTTCCCGCAAGTTGAATGGCGCCCGGATATACAAATAGGCATCAAACGAATTCATGGCTTCACCGTACAACATGGGCACATACCCCAACTGCTGCTCGCCGGCTTCGGTGAGCATCAACCGGCCCTGCTCCCGAAATTCCAGGTCGACTTCTACGTTAGCGCCCGCCTGCAAGGCCACACGGTATACTTCCCGCACCAAGGGCTCCGCCAACGTGGTGCTGCGCACGTATAAGCGCTCGCCAGACTTTACTTCCATGCAGTAATGCACCAGCAACTGTGCATACTTTAACAAAATAGACGGTGTCATATTTCTTAGGTTTTTACTTTGCGCCTATACGAATCAAACTGTCCTAAAGTCGTACAGTCCTAAAGTCGTAAAATCGTACAGTCGTACAGTCCTAAAATCGCCCCCTCCCCTATCTCCCCACCTGCACAAAGGCGCTCCACAGCCGGGGGGCAGCGGTTTGTTTGTTTTTGATCAATTTCAGCTTAGCTGCGCGCAAGGCCTCGGCCTCGCTTTTGCCCTTGATAACGTCATCGTAAAAAGCGCTCATCAGCGCGGCGGTGGGCTGGTCGTATACCTTCCACAACGTACCTATGACGCTGCCGGCGCCGGCCTCGATGAAAGCACGGCTCAGCGACAACAGGCCTTCGCCCGTGTAGAGCGGCCCGGCGCCGCTTTCGCAACTGCTCAGTATCACGGTATTGCCGGGTAACTTCAACTTGATAATTTCGGCAGCGTAGAGGATACCGTCTTCCGCCGCGTCGGGCTGACGGGGCTGTGCAAAAGCAATACCTGAGAGGGCAGGGTTTGCCGTATATACGAAGCTGTGGGTAGCCAGGTGCAAATAACGGTATTTATCTGTCCTGGCTTTGAATTCTGCCTCCGACGCCTCGGTGGCGATCATAGCCATGCTTTGTTGCTGGCCGGCGGCAAACTGCCTGGCTATGCCGGTTACTTCTTCGGCCGAATAAGGCAGGGCCTGAAACTGGCGGCCGTCAACGGTAACCGTGCTGCGCAGATTTTCTTGCGACTGATAGGTACTGTCGAAAGCAAATTGGCGACTCTCCCAGATATACCCCGTACCGGCTGTTTCGTCAAAAACAGGCGCAACACCCAAAAATGCATTCAGGTTGGAGGGCGCAGCACCCTTTTGATGCTGCTGGTAAGCAGTGGCGGCATAATAATATTGCACGGTGTAGTCTTTCACCAGATAGTCGAGTTTGTCAAACCCGACTTTGTCTTTGCTATCGTCGCTTTCTTCGGGCGCATTTTTGAGTATGGCCTCAAGAGGCGCCTGCCACAATATGTCGTGGGGAATGAACACCAGGTGTTTTTTCTTTTTCAGTACGGATATCACCGGCTGTACGAGCTTGATGTACAGGTTGTGGCCGTAAAAGATGCAATAGTCGATGTTTACCTTTTTTACGCCCTCTATAAAGCCGGTGACGGCAGTAGCCATGTCGGGCAGGCCTCCTCCTAAGTTGTATTTGGAATAGGTGCCGGCGCCGGTACCCGGAGCGGGACCTGCCTGCGCCATCAGGTTGAGGATTTTGGCGTTTTTAGGTTTTTTAAAACCCACATAGTCAATCGGCAGCCGCTCTGCCTTGAAGTCGTCGTGGGTAAATGCAAATACGTAGTAGTTTTGATCGCCGATAAAGTACGACAACAAGGCGGATTCGGGGTCGAGCGATTGTTGTATCTGCGCCGGGGCGGCTACCTGTATGTTCCAACGCAGGCGGTAGTAGTCGGGCGCCGCTACGCGCACCGAGTCGGCAAAGGATTGCAGTGCTCTTCTGGCTTGCGCCAATGCCCGAACGCCTTCTTCGTGCTGGGGCAACATGGCCAGTTCAGCCTCCCACCCCCTGATTTGAAGCAGCAACTCTTTCTCGCGGGAACTGAGTTGCGGGTAGCTATCGGCCAGGGCGTCCAGGGCCAGGGCGTCGGCGCGCAACACGAAAGCTTTGCCACGTTCCGACAATTCAAAGGCCTGGTCGGCGTATTGCTTGTCGCCGCTTTGTTCATAAAGCAACATGGCGCTTTCGATGCCGGAGGCATAACATTGGCGACTCAGTTGCAAGAGCTGCAGGCGCGTATTGTTGCCCAACAAAACGCTCAACTGCGATTCTATAGCGGCAATGGCAGCACGACTATCCTCCAGCGCCTGTTGAAAGGCGGCTGTGTTGTCGGCGCGCAAGGCCAATGAGGCCCGCAGTTGCAATGCCGTGGCGAGCAGCAGCCTATCCGGTGCGGCCTGCGCCGGCATATCCCCTTGTTCAGAGCGGATAGCTTCGTCAAGGTAGCGATTAGCTATGTCGACACTGTCGATAGATATAAACAAGCGCGCCTGGTTGATACGGGTGCGTATCGTTTCTCGGTGGCGCTTGCCGTAGTGCGATTCGAGCGTGGAATAGGCGTCGTCGTAAAAACCGGCGGCAAACTCGGGATTGGCTCTGCTGAACCATTCGCCATAACCGTTGTACAACTGGCCGCTGAGCAGAAAATTATCGGCGCCTATTGCTTTGCCTAGAGCGCTATCCCAATAATCGCGGGCTTTTTCTTCGTCTTTGAGCTTCCAGTACAACCTGCCCATGTTATAAAAGGTGATAGCCACATCGGGATGGTCTTCGCCCATTTCAACCCGAAGTGTTTCGAGTGATTGGTTGTAGTGGTGCTCGGCTTTTTCGTATTGCCCCAATTCGAGGTATGCCGAGCCCAAATAGCCGTCAATTAGCGAAAAAATATGGGGGTCGTCGATGGGTAATCGTTTAGCCTGGAGCAGGAAGTCGATGGCACGGTCGTAGTCGCCCATAGCCAAATAAATCGCGCCGGCGCGCATATAGTTTTCTTCTTCTTCGCCGGTGAGCAGTTCTTCGCGGATCTGGCGGCTGCGATCGTTGGCCTCAAGGGCGCCGCTGTAATCACCGGCGACCATGAGGTCGTAGCTAAGCAGGAAATACGCCCTGGATAAGTCGTACAACTTATCGGGATGCTCGGCGATGAACTCGCGGAGGATAGCGCCAGAGCCCATCACGTCGCCGCTGTCTGTTAGGGATTGCGCCTGTTCCAACCAGGACTGGGCGGGCAGCGAGGAGTGGACAAACCAGAGCGCGACTAGGAGGATTTTCTTCATGTGATTCAGCGAATGTAAAACTTGCCGACGTGCAGGAGGTCGGAGGCGTCTTCCAGCTTCCAGTAGTACAACCCGGGTGTCAGCTTACCTTCAAAGCTATAGTAATTTGCCGCAGTTACCGAACTGCGGTGGACTTCTTTTTCTTTGTTTGTCAAAATAATCAGGGTCAATTCTCCTTCGGGGGCATTTTTCCAGGCAAACCGCAGTGCTTCTGTCCGTGCAATTGTGTCGCTGTTGGCGGGTGCAGTCACTTCAAAGCCTCCGCTTCGCATGGTGGAGACTATCATGCCTTCCATGTTGTCGGCGGGGGTATAAAACGAAGCGTCGGCGTATTGCGGGGTAGTTTCGCGAGGAACGGCCGGAGGTGGCGTAGCCGGCTTATCGGGTTGGGCTATGCGCCCGGGGGAGTCTTCGCGTATCGTATCCACGGGGGTCTCTACCTTTACAACAGGCTGTGAGGGCGGCGCGGGCGCCGACAAGCGGTAGGCCAACCAGGACAACATTACCAAAACAGCCGCGGCGGCGGCACGCAGTATCCATAGACGGCGCACGGTAGCTTGCGGCGCAGGCAGGGCGCCCAACGCACTGTAATCAGCATCGGCGATAAGCGCGTATAAATCGAGGGCCTGACCATGGCAGGATTCGCATTGCTCGATATGCTGCACCATAGCGGAGGGCAGTTTGTCGACAGCGTCTTGCCTGAGCGCCTCGGCATACCGGGCTATGCCCTCGTCGGTAAGATGTCCGTGCTGATCAAAGTAGTTCAACGCCATTTGTTTTTTTCAAATGTATATGCATTAACGGTGTCAAGCCGGAATTTCGTTTTAATAATTAACACTTTCGGGACTGGCTTGCTCAAAAAACAGCCGCAACAATATTTTTAAAGCCTCGCGGTCGTAGGCCGACACCGGCGGATCGCCGTTGAGCAACCCGATGAGGCGGTCGGCCAACTGTTGTACCCATTTGCGCAAAGAGTCGGCATCAGTATCGCGCGATTCGAGGATGTTGAACAAGTCTACGATGATGCCGTAGACCTCTTTATCAGAGAGGTGGTCGTAGGCTTCAAAAAAATGCTGCTGAATAGCTGCAATGGCCGACTGGGTTTTGGGACTTTCGAACCACCTCAGGTCGGGCATCGACAGTATAAACCGCACAAAAAGCTTGAGGCAAAGCTCTGATTTGAGGCGTTTGCCTGCCAGCCCGCGAAAAAAACCCTCGAGGCGGTGCAATTCATCGCGAATGGCGATCTGCTCGAATGCGCCCGCTGCATTATCACCGGTAAACTGCAACAATTCGTCGGATAAAAACCGGGGCTGCCGCCGGCGGCTGCGCGCTATTTCAAGACAAGCGTTGTAAACCACTTTTGAAAAATAAGTGCGCAAATACACGCTGCCGTTGTATTGTGCTTTGATGCGATCCAGCTTTTTTTCCCACAATTGCAGATTAATCTCCTGCACTACTTCTTCTTTTTCTTCAAAAGCAAAAAAACCGCGCGCAGCAAAACGAGTCACAGTGGCCTCGATAATAAACTGATAATGAGCCAGTAAGCGATCGGGCGCTTTGTGCAACCATTCTAATTCTTTAGCCTGTAAGTCTTTATCTGCCCCTTGCATTTGTTAAAAAAACATTAAAAACACCTGCGACTTGTCCGGCAAGCTAACCGGCGTGCATAAAAGTAGGCGAATGTAGCAAAAACAAACTAATTTAAAAATCATCCGCCATGAGAAGCACTGTTATTTTTGCCGCACTAACCATATTGAGCCTGGCTTCCTGCAGCCGCGCTTACTACCAAACCGGCGACTACGACTATTTTGCCGCCCGGCATCGCACGATAGCCATACTACCGGTACAGACCATTACCTACGGCCGTTTGCGCGAACGCCCCAGCGAAGAGCAAATGAAGATTATTGAGGAAGCCGAGAGCCGCGCATTCCAGATGTCGCTGTATGCCGAACTGGCCAAGCGCAGCGGCGTGGAATACAACGATATCGCTATCAAAATACAACACTACAGCCAAACGAACAGCAAACTCGAAGAAGCCGGCATCGGCATCCGGGAATCCTGGGACCTCTCCCCAGAACGGCTGGCCGCTATACTCGGCGTAGACGCGGTAGTGCACACCACGGTAGAAAAAGAGTATTTCCTCACGGAACTGGAATCGTTCGGCCTCGGACTGGCTACTACGCTGGCGATCTTTTTTTCTAATAACCCGTGGTGGATTTTCCTGCCCGATAACCGCACCAGCGAAGTGCGCAGCACCTGCACTATACTCGACGGCCAGGAAGGAATAACCGTGTGGGCTACCGACCGCAGCGAAGCCACCTACTGGAATCGCTCACACCGCGATGTGATTGAAAATATTACCCGCAGCCTCGCCCGGAGATTTCCGTATCGCAATCAATAAAGGTTTATGAGGGGTTATGAGGGTTGATGAGGGTTGATGAAAGTTAACCCCTCATAAACCCTCATAAACCCTCATAAACCCTTCCCGACTTCCCTTTGGTCAGTACGGGACTCCTTTCAGTCGCATAAACCTTCATAAACCCTTCAATCATGAACAAATATCCATTCCTCTGCCTCACGGCCCTGATCCTGTTTACTGCAAATGTATTATACGCTCAAAACGCCAAGTTAGACATTGGCGTGGGAGTAGGCGTATTGCCCACTTTTTTGAAAGACCGCGGAAAAACGCTGACGCCCCCTGTTTCTGTCTCTGCCGATTTGTTTTTAAATAAAAATGTCAGCCTCGGATTAATCGTGGGCGCTTCCGATACCGAAGCCCGCAGCACTTACGGCTCCGATGGCAGTGTATTGCGCTGGAAGAACAGCTATTCGTGGATGGGCGTTCGTTTTCTGGCCCATACCGACCGCGTGGATCGCTGGGATATTTACGGCGGCTTTACGCTAGGCTACGGCATCAGTCGCCTGGCTATATTGGAAGGAAAATGGGACGACCTGGCCGCCCACAAGCGCCTCAAACCGGTATCGGGCGACCTGGCGCTCACGGCGCTCGTCGGCGCGCGACGCCAAATAAAGGGCCGCTGGTGGGCCTTTGGCGAACTGGGCCTCGGTACCTCATTGCTAACCGCGGGTGTTTCATGGCGACTGCGGTAGGAGGGGAAAAGTGAGAGAGGGAGGGAGGGAGAGAGTCACTGCTCACCTCGAAGTAGCAATTGAGTATGCTGAGAGAGGGCATGCAAAGCATCTCTATATGCCGTATGCCAGGAGAGTTTTTTTTGTGGCGACGCGTTTCGGGGTGGTTCCTGGCTTTTGTCCAGATTGTAAAAAGCAGCTTCGAGGTTTTCCACCTCGGTTACGAAGCGGATCTCCGCCTCGGTCAAGGCCCGCCCCTGAATATTGATGCTGTTTTTGCGCTGTGTGAGTTGGGCTAATTCCGACATCAATGTTTCCCTATACATCAATGCTTCCTCATGCGCTGCGGCCGTTTGCCGCAGCATTTTTTGTTGCCGCAAGCTTTGGCAGGCCGGCAGCAACAAGGGTAGAAATAATAGCATCCAACGGGGCATATAATTCGGTTGTCGGTTGTCGGTTGTCGGTTGTGGGTTGTGAGTTATGTTTTTTTTTATTTTTTGTTAAATTGAACTGACAAACCGACAACTGACAACCGACAACCGATTACATCTTATTGATCAATCTCCGGATTACCTCCGCATCTTTTTTCAAATCAAATAAAAAGCCGTTAACTACTACGGCTTCTACGCGGTCGCCTTTTTTTAGCAGCAGGGAAGTATTATTGCCAATAGAGATGCGGGTATCGTCCGATTTGTCGGGGGCCAGCAGTTTGAATGGGAAATAATCCATTTTGGTGCGATCGGGCAGATCGCGCAGGCGGATACTGGTGTAACCCTGCCGCAGGAGTTCGAGCGCGTCGAGACTTTTGATTTCGTCGGCGTTGCCGAGGGTGCGGGTGTAGGTTTTGCCGGGTACGGCCCTGTAGCCCCTCCCGTCGAAATCGTCGTAGGCGAAAAACACCGACAGGTCGCCAAATTCGCTGATCTCTGCGCGGTAGTAATAATCGCGGTTTTTGTCGACAGCCACTTCTCTGCGTTGAAAAGCTACATCGACCAGGTAGGATTCGCCTTTAAAATCGATCTCAACTTCCCGCAGGATGAGGTCGTGGAAGGAGTTACTTTCGTTAAATGGAATTTGCTCGTAAGCGGCCAAATCTGTGTTTTTGTATTCCTTTTGGGCTATGGCGTCGAGAGCGGCGAGCAACAAGACGAAGTGTACTTTGCGGATATACTGCTTTTCGGGATCGTTGGGCATGCCGCCGCATTCGATGAGGATGGTGCTGGTGCCCCATTTCTGGATATTATCGCCAAAAGCGCGGGGTTCAAACTCGTCGTCGTAGCGGCCTATTTGTCCGGGCAGGTACGCCTGCACCAGGCCGTTCATCCAGCCGATGAGTTGCATGGCGTTGCCGCGCACGTCGTTGATTTCTTTTGCTTCGTTGTAGGCCGGAGCCAGAAACGACATGGTGGCCGTCTTGGGCTTTTTGCCGGCGGCGTAGTAGCGGCCCTGGTCGTGCAGGTTGAACCCCCAGTCGGCATCGAGGTCATCGCGGGTTTGCTTGAGCAACTGCGATTCAGGGCATTGCAGGCGCAGGGCGTCGCGGTTGAGGTCGATGCCCAGGGCGTTGCGGCGGGTATAGCGCTCGGCGCCGTCGGGGTTGAGCATGGGCAGCGCCACGATGGTGAGCTCGGAGAGCAGGCGCCGGCGCAGATCGTTAAATTCGTCGTCAGCGCTCAGAAAACGGAATATGTCGAACAAAGCCATTGTAGCCGTCGATTCGTCGCCGTGCATTTGCGACCAGAGCAGTACTTTCACAGGCCCCTGCCCCGCCTGTACCCGGTAGATGGGCCTGTTTTCGATAGAACGGCCGGCTTCCATTACCTGAAAGGGCGCACCTAGTTTTTGCAACAGCGGTACGATATCGGCGTTTTTAAAACGCCGCTGCCGGATGGCCGGCTCTTTGTAGCGATCGTAGCGCTCAAACAAGGGTTGATACGAAGCATAATTGCCCACCGGTTGCGAGCGTTTGGGCTGCTGCTGTTCCTGGCGTTGCGGCTGTTGCTCCGGCTGCTCCCGCTCGCCGGCACTCGCCGGCTGGGCACATGAGGGGGTCTGGGTCAATACTACGAATACAAAGATAATCAATGAGATACGCATGATGCTTTGATTTTTTCGACTGTACGACTATACGACTGTACGACTATATGATCATTGTTCGTAAAGTCGTAAAGTCGTACAGTCGTAAAGTCCTACAGTCCTACAGTCAAAACTGAATTCCCTCCACAAACCGCCAGGGGTCAATTTTCTGGAGGTCTATATGAAACGCTATACGCGGCCAATAATTGCCGCGTTCGGCGTAGCGATCCTGGATATTTTTCGAGTTGATCAGGGGAAAATACAAACCCATTGCACCGCCGAACAAGTCGACCATCAGGCCGCCACTCCATAAGAGTTGGTCTTTGAAGGTGTCGTCGCTGCCTGTGGGCATGGCATTTTTAAAATAACCGACATCAAAATACGGCTTTACCGGGATTTTTCGCCACAGGTCGGCCTTGAAATTGAGCGAAGCGACAAAACTATTGCTACGCCCCAGGTTGAATCCCTGACCGACCACGTTTTTAAGGCCCCCGTCGCGCAAGCTGATTTGCTGCGACCAGATGCCCTCGGGTTCGTTGCGGCCGAAGTAATAATCGTCGAAGCGATAGTCGTTGAAACCCTGCGAGACGAGGTTGAAAGCGCCCGTGTATATGGCGCCGGCATTCCGGCGGGTGTTGTCGAGGAATCCGCCGATAAAGCAACGCACGTGAAGGCCCCGTTTAGGCGCATAGCTGAGGCGGCCCGCCCATTCGAAAGAGGCTTTGAGGTAGCGCTGGTCGCCCGACAAGTCTTTGTATTGCTGCTGCTCGAGGGCGATACGATAATGGAAGGGGTAAAGCGGTCCCTTGTTTTCTCCGTTATAGCTTAATTCGTGGATGTAGTCGGTAAACCATTCTTTACCGGTAAAAGCGCCCGAAATCCCCTGAAACTGGGCTTCTTCGCGGTTAAGAATGATGGTTCGCCATTCGATGTGCTGGTAAAAATTGCTTGCCGGCGCTTTGCCCAATTCCAGGCGTAGGAAGGGTACGGCGCGCAGGTAGCCCAGCCGGTAGTCGAATCTGTCGTTGCTGTCGTAGCGGAAATGCCGAAGCCCGGCGCCTACAGTGACCCGGCGCAGCAGGCGCCCTGCCGGGTAAAAATGGTACATAGCCCGCGCCACGCCGCTGAGTTGTTTGCTACCACTGGCATACATGGGCGCCAACTCCCATTCCAGCCGACGCGACAATACGCTGTGGTTGAAAAACACGAGCCCCAGCATGGTTTTGTCGTAGTGATTCCACGCCAAGGCCGGAAAGAGGAACAGGTCTGTACGCCGGTCGTTTTCGGGGCCGGGTATCAGGCGCAGCGCGAGCGGCTCTACTTTGCGCAGCATACCGTTAGTGCGCAATTGGTTGTTTTTGCGGTAAAAATCGAGCGTAATCCGGTCGGGGTCGAGCATAATATGCCGGTAATCGCCGGCGGGCAGGGCCACCTTTTGTGTGCCTTTAAAACCTTCCACCCAAAGCGAATGCACCGCTTGGCTGTCTTGCATGGCTACGAGCTGGATTGGCGAGGCGATCTGCCCCGCATTTTTGATATTCACCCAGGTCGTATCGCCCACTGTGCGGGCGCCGGTCAGTTTGTAGTCGATATGTTTGTTGGAATAGAGCAAGCCGTCAAAAAGCCAGCTCAGGTCTTTGCCCGTGGCCTTTTCCCAGTGCGCCCGGAAATCGGCGGGCCGGGGGTGTTTGAACTGCCAGGCGCGGTAGTAGTCCTGCATCACCTGGTCGAAACGCGCCGTACCCACGTAGTTTTCCAGGTAGCGCATAGCGGCTGCCGGTTTGGCGTAAGCCCCCAAAAAATAGTTAACGCGGGTCAGCTCATCGGAGGGAGTCTCCGGCGCCTGGTCGAGGCGGCGGCGGCACTGAAAAAGGTAGGCCAGCTCGCTGAGTTCGTAGGCGCTGCCGCCGGTGACAAACGCGGGCAGGCCCAAAAATGTACCGCCACCGCGGTAATACCGGCGCATATAGCGGTTCTCGTAATACGTGTTGACGCCTTCGTCGAGCCAGGCGTGGTCGCGTTCGTTGCTGGCGAGGATGCCGTAAAACCAGTTGTGGCCCACTTCATGAGTGATCACCTCGTCGAGTGAAGAAGCGCCGCTTGCCGTGCTGATTACGGTGATCATGGGGTATTCCATGCCGCCGCCGGCGCTCAGGGCGCTCTGAACAGCAGTGGCTTGGGGCCAGGGGTATTCGCCCACCAACTCCGAATAGAACCGCACCGAGCGGTCGACGTAGTTGATGGCGTCTTTCCAGAGGTTTTCCTGGGTGCGCGTGAACATCACCCAGGTGTCTACTTTGCGGCCCGAGGGCAATACCACTTCGCTGCGCTGTACGCGAAAGCGCTTGTCGGCAAACCAGGCAAAATCGTGTACGTTTTCTGCCAGATAGCGGATGGTTTTGGTCGCTTTCGCCGACGCCGGAAAGGTGTCCTGCCCGGTATTGTCGGTGGTAAAACTGCTCATCATAGCTCGTGTGTCCGCTACTTTTTTGTCGAGGAAATCGCGTTCGCTTTCCGTCTGCAAAACGCCGGTAGCGCCTACTACGTAATTTTCAGGCAGGGTGAGGCTCACATCGAAAGAACCGAATTCGGAATAAAATTCACCCATTTCGAGGTAAGGCATGTCGTGCCAGCCTTCGCGGTCGTATACGGCAGGCTTGGGGTACCATTGGGTGGCCTGGTACGATTGCCCCACGTGGCCCAGTCGCGAAAACGAAGCCGGAAACTGGAGTATAAAAGGGGTGGCAAGGGTTACTTCCCCTTCCGGGAGTAGCGGCGCCGGCAGGCGCAGGATGGCGATGTCGGGGTTGCCGGGCTTGTAACGCCATTCCACGGCCTGGTTGTTGACTTTGAAATCGAGATTGTTCAAGCCGCCCAACTCGCTATCTTTGGCAAAATAAAACTTCGTGCTGCCCGCATTGAGTTGCTGCCGGGCAAAGGCGGTGTTGCGCTCCTGGTAGGCGTTGGGCCACAAGTGGATATACAACTCGCGCAGGGTATCCGGCGAGTGGTTGACGTACCGGATCTCTATGGAGCCGCTGAGCCGGTGTTGCTCGTCGTCGAGCGCAGCGGTGATGCGATAGTGCGCTTCCTGCTGGAAATAAGGCTTTTGCGCACTCAAATCCGCCCATGTATGTAGCAATACAAGGGCTATTGTTATTTTTATAATTTGTTGGGTAAGCGGCGTGTAGTATTTCATTGCAGTGCTAAATTGAATCTTCAAGGTAAAAATACTAATTTGCTTGCGTGAAAAACTAAAACCCCCTATATTTGCACTCGCTTTTGGAAAAATGTATGGCGCGGTAGCTCAGCTGGTCAGAGCGTGCGATTCATAATCGCAAGGTCGGGAGTTCAAGCCTCCCCCGCGCTACTAAAAAACCGGCGCCCGGTTCAACCCGGGTAGCCGGTTTTTTAATTACGAATTACGGAATTACGAATTACGAATGATTTTCAATTATCAATTAATTAAACAATTCGTAATTCGTAATTCGTAATTCGTAATTCGTAATTCGTAATTCGTAATTCGTAATTTCCCAAAGTTACATCGGCGAAATAATCGTATTCCAGTCGTGCACATCGGGTTCCATACCCATACGCATGTGCGTAAGTTTATGTTTGGCTTTCATCATAAAGGAACTATCGTCCCATGATGGTAGTTGGTAATCGTGGCCATGTACGTTTATAATCGCGATAGGCGCCACCACAGCGGCGGTGCCGGCGCCGAAAGCTTCCTGGAGGCGGCCCGCCTTCAGGGCATTTTCGAGTTCTTCGATGCTCAGCGGCCGCACTTCGGCTTCGTAGCCGAGGTCGGCGGCGATAGTTAGAATAGAATCACGGGTCACGCCGTCGAGAATGGAATCGGAAGTCGGCGGGGTGACTACCTTGCCGTCGATGACAAACATGAGGTTCATGGTGCCCGACTCTTCGATAAACTCGTGGGCGCGGCCGTCGGTCCAGATCACCTGGTCGAAGCCTTCTTCTTTTGCTTTTTGGGTAGGATAATAAGAACCGCCGTAGTTGCCACCGCATTTGGCATAACCGGTGCCTCCTTTTGCGGCGCGCACATAATCAAGTTCCACTTTAACGCGCAGCGGTTTGGCATAATAAGGGCCCACCGGGCCGGTAAAAATGATAAACAGGTATTCTTCGGCTACCTTGACGCCGAAGCGCGCTTCGGAAGCAAACATAAAAGGCCTGATATACAGCGAAGAGCCTTCCGCTTCGGGCACCCAGGCGGCATCGATGGAAATGAGGCGGCTCATGCCGTCGTAGAATAAATCTTCGGGCACGGGCGGCATGCACATGCGCTCGAGCGAAGCGAGGAAGCGCTGGTAGTGCTTGTCCATCCGGAAAATAGTGATCTGCCCGTCGGGCCGGCGAAAAGCCTTCATGCCCTCAAATACCGTTTGCCCATAGTGTAAACCCAGAATGGAGGGGCTCAGCGACAATTCGGCAAAGGGACGAATAGCAATATCATTCCATTTGCCGTGGTCGTAATGGGCATAATACATGTGGTCGGAAATATATTTTCCAAATTCCAGGTGCTGCATATCTACCTGGCTCAGTCGGCTTTCTTTGATGGGGGTAAAGGGTATGGCATCGGCATGGATCATCGGATTGGATTTTATGAGTAAGCAAGATAATAATTTTCGGATTCATTTCCGAATGGCAACAGGGGTGTTATTGTTTAACAAGCGGAAGTTTTTTTGGGTTCGGCTTGCGCCTGATTAGCTCTTCGCCGGCTGTAGTTTGTTTTTGATAACCTTTATTTACTAAATAAATACCACTTACGGTAAGTATAAACGCCAGACCTATGGCGGTGTTTAACTCTTCCGACAAGATCAGCCGGCCCAACACCAGGGCTACCAGTGGATTGACATAGGCATACAGCGAAACGACCGCCGTGGGCAGCTTGGACAGCGCGTAAGAAAAAGCGGCATAAGCGGCGATAGAGCCGAATACGATCAGGTAAAGCATCGAATAAGCCACCGTAGCCGACCACTTCACCTCCGACCAGTCGTCGAATATCAAACTTAACAAAAAAGCCGCCGCGCCGCCAAAAAACATCTGCAACCCGGCATTTAAAATAGGGTGGCTTTCCTTGGGCTGGTGTTTTACCAAAATACTGCCTGCGGCCCAGCTTACCACAGCTACCATGATCAGCACGATGCCTAAAGTGTAATTGGGATTGCTAAAGTCGGCCAGATTATCCCGAAACACCAGCAACATACCGGCCATGCCCAATAATACGCCGATAATAATCAATCGGTTGGGCGGCTCCTGGCGAAAAAGTCCCATATTTATCACGATCACCCATACCGGCATTAGCGAGCAAAGCAGAGAGGCGATGCCCGAAGGCACGTATACTTCTGCCCAGCCTACCAACCCGTTACCCAGGCAGATCATCAGCACGCCGGCCAGGGCCTGCCGGCCGATATTGGCCCAACTGCCCAGCAATTCTCGTTTGACCAAGAGCATAAACCCGGTCAGCAAGCTTCCCGCGATGAGTTGTCGTATGCTGGTAAACAAAAAGGGAGGGAATTCCAGTACGCCTATGCGCAGCACCAGGTAAGTGGTGCCCCAAACCAAGCAGATAAAGGCCAGGGCCCAATAAGCTCCCCTGGTTCCGGTCGGGTGTTGCATGCGGCGATTGAATTTTGCGCAAAGATAGCTTTTTTTATGACTCCTCTACACGCTGCCAAGCGACGCGGGGCTTATTTGCGAAGCCGGCTCAGAAAGTGCTCAATTTGCCGTCGATGCCTTAAAATATGTACTATAGCATGTTCCATCAATTGCTCAATATCATAGGATTGCCCCCACCTCATTACGATTTTTTTCGAATTGTCTAGCTCTTCGATTTCTTTATTTTGTATGTTTTCAAATGTATGCACTGTATACTCGTACATATTCCACAAATCGCGTTGAAAATCGGCAATAGTAGTATGATACTTTCTATCGGGGAATGCTAGGTTTTCTCCCCGAAATCGCCGGACTTCTATGGCATACACGTTGCCCGCCCTAACCACGTGCGCCAATATAGTTTGTATTGACCGGCAATTGTCATCAACCGTATTGGGATCCACGATTTCGAGCAGTTCCTCTGCTGAAACACCTGTTATCGTGTGTTCAAAATCGAGCAATGCTCTTTTGTATTCATCGAGCAGGGCGGCAATGGCGCCGGTGTAGGTGGGTGCTGTCATGGCATTTTTTATTTTTTACACAAATTTTGTTATTTTTTTATTAATTTAAAATAAAAGTTTTATTAAAATTTGTGAATAAAAACCGCTCACTTACCAAATAGCAAAGGCCGGGCAATCGAGTATAGGAAGCCGAACTGACAACCGAACCGATACTACACCAAAACCAAGCTCCGCAATTTCCCCGACACTGTGCGAAATATCACCAACCAATACTTCTCCAAAGTAGTATCTTCGAACAAAATTTCACTATATGCGACTTCTTTTCATCTTGACCACTTTTTGTGTATTTGGAGTAAATGCGCTTTTTGCCCAAAACGACTCTCCTGTGTGCAAAGACGAGGCCGCGTTGATCGCTGCCGAGCAATTTCACCTACACCAATTGCTCGAATTCCGCACCTCGCCTTTTACCAGCAATTACGACCAACACTATCTACGCCTGGAATGGACTATCGATCCCTCTGTGCACTTTATCAGCGGCACGGTAACCTCTTATTTCGAACCCACCGAAGTTGATTTTGAAAGAATTTATTTCGACCTCAATAATAATATGCTGGTCTCGCAAGTGCTTTATCACGGCCAGCCCCTGAGTTATTCGCAGCACGACAACCTGCTGGATATCACCCTGCCTGGCATTCTGCCGCAGGGCCAGTCCGACTCCCTTAGCATCACCTACGCCGGCGCCCCGGCAAACACTGGATTTGGTTCTTTTGTATCATCCCAACACGCCGGCACACCGGTATTGTGGACCCTTTCGGAGCCCTACGGCGGGCGCGACTGGTGGCCCTGCAAACTAGACCTCAACGACAAAATCGACTCTATCGACGTGTTTGTGCGCACGCAAGCCGCTTATCGCGCAGCCAGTAACGGCCTGCTGGTAAACGAATGGCAGGAGGGCGACGATAAAATCTATCACTGGCATCACAATTACCCCATCACCTCTTACCTGGTCGCTATTGCGGTGACAAACTACGCGGTGTACTCCGATTTTGTGCCCGTACCCGGCGGCAACCCCATCGAGGTGCTCAACTACGTATATCCCGAAAACCAGGCCCAGGCACAAGCCGCGACCACCGGCACCGTACAGTGCATGGAACTTTATAACGAATTGTACGGCCTGTACCCCTTTGCCGACGAAAAATACGGCCACGCCCAATTCTCCTGGGGCGGCGGCATGGAACACCAAACTATGAGCTTCATGGGCGGCTGGTCGTTTAGCCTGCAAGCCCACGAATTGGCCCACCAGTGGTTTGGCGACAAGGTGACCTGCGGCTCCTGGCAGGATATCTGGCTCAACGAAGGTTTTGCTACCTATTCAGAAGGCCTTACTTATACCTACGGACTGGGTACTAATACATGGAGCAACTGGCTCCAGGGCAAACGCACCCAGGTTATGAACCAACCCGACGGCTCAGTTTGGGTGCCGGATACGACTAGCGTAAACCGCATCTTCAGCAGTCGCCTCACCTATTCAAAAGGCGCCCTGGTACTGCACATGCTGCGCTGGAAAGTGGGCCACGACAATTTCTTCCAGGCTGTGCGCAACTACCTCGAAGACGAGAATATCGGCTTCAACTACGCCCGCACGGCGCAATTGCAATACCACCTGGAAGCCCAAAGCGGACTCGACCTCGATGAGTTTTTTGAAGACTGGTACTACGGCGAAGGACACCCTACTTATATCCTCGATTGGTGGAACGGCGGCGGACAAGTTAATTTCAACCTGTTGCAATCCACTTCACACCCCTCCGTCGACTTCTTCGAAATGCCCGTACCCGTGCTGTTTAAAGGCCAAAACCAGGATTCGCTGGTTGTTTTTGACCATTCTTTCTCGGGACAAAGCTACTCCATAAGCCTGCCTTTCACAGTTACCGAGGTAGTTTTTGACCCCGAGATGTGGATTCTGGCCCAAAACCAGGTCACCCAACTGGTGGTTGGCACCCAACAACCCGAAATAGCCGGTGAATTGCGCGTAGGGCCGAATCCCGTGAAAGAAAACCTGAATTACCACTGGTCTAACCCCGAACTATCGCCGCTAAGCCTGGAATTGCACGATAGCAACGGCAAATTGATATACAAATGGAATTCGCCGGCCGTAACCGGTCAATTACCTGTCGGGGCACTTGCCGCGGGCGTCTATTACCTCGTGCTGCAAACCGAACAGGGCAGCATAAAAACCAAAATAATCAAGCAATAATGCGCTTAACCGATCTCCTTATAGCCGGTTGCCTGCTGGGTGCTGTCGCCGTTTCGGCACAGGACCTGCAGGCAGTCGACCTCACAGCCTATAATGCCCGGCGGCTTCGCGACCAGCAAACCAGTATGCTCATCCTCGGCGGCTGGGCGGCAGGCAATATGGCGGCCAGCGGGGTGCTTATGTATAATAGCGAACGCGAGGGCCGCTATTTCCACGTTATGAACATCGGCTGGAATGCCGTCAACCTGGGCATTGCCGCCGCAGGCTATATCTCGGCGCGGCGCACCGACCCTGCCAGTTTTGACCTCTACGGCACGATCAAAGACCAGCAGCGCTTGCAAAAAACTCTGCTTTTCAACGCCGGCCTCGATGTGGGCTATGTCATGGGAGGCCTGTATATGATGGAACGCGCCAAACGCGACCAATCGCAGCGACTGGAAGGCTTCGGCCGCTCTATCGTCCTGCAGGGCGCTTTTTTATTTGTTTTTGATGTGGGCACGTATTTTTTTATGGGTAGAAATGATTCCAAATTGCAACCGCTGATCAGTGGGTTGTATTTTAATGGAAATACAGTAGGGTTGGTGGCCAGGTTTTGATCCTGGATCATTTTACCACAGAGGTACACGGAGTTTCCACGGAGTTCCACAGAGCTAGACGTTGACTCCGTGTAACTCTGTGTGAACTCAGGAAACTCTGTGGTTAAAAAAAATCACGCAAACCATGCCAAGCAAGCGACTCGAAAACATACCCGGTTTCAACATCGACCAGGTGGCCAAAGCCGCCGGCAACGATCCCAACGTACTTCGCCTCGAAAACCTCGACACCGACCTCTTCCCGCCCGAAGCCGCCATAGAGGCCACGCGCCGCGCCATCGGCCGCGACGACGACAACAGCTACCTGCCTTTTATCGGCCAGGAAGGCCTGCGGGAAATAATAGCCAAACGCCTAAGCGAACAAACGACACACAAATACCAGTCCAAAAACGTGGTGATCACCTGCGGCGCCACCGAGGCTATGCTCGACGTGCTGCTGGCCCTGGTAGATCCCGACGACGAAGTCATCGTGACCGACCCTACCTATGCCGGTATGATCAACCGGGTGCGACTGGCGGGCGCCGTACCCCGGTTTTTGCCTTTTATACCCGTACATGGCGAATGGCGCCTGGATGTCCACAGCCTTCCCGCTATGATCAATAGTCGTACCAGGGCTTTATTCATCATGAACCCCTCGATGCCCAGCGGCGCCGTACTCAATATGTTCGAATGGGAAGCCATCGCCCGGCAATGCCGCGAGCATGGCCTTTGGCTCATTTACAATGCCGCTATGGAGCGCATTTTATACGATCGCCGGCAGGTGATACACCCCGCTACGCTGCCCGGCATGGAAGCCCTCACTATCACGATAGGCTCCGTGTCGAAAGAATACCGCATGATCGGCTGGAGAGTCGGATGGGTAGTAGCGCCCGGCCGTATCGCTGAAGATATTGCCAAAGTGCACATCTACAATTCCGTATCACCGGTGGGCATCGCCCAGGCCGGCGCCACAGAAGCCCTGCGGGCGCCTTTTGCCGATTTGCAACAGGCCGTACGCACCTGGGAGGCGCGCCGCGACATGGTTAGTACTCAGCTCAGCGAATTCACCATGATCCCCGCCGCAGGCGGCTGGTCGCAATTGCTGGATGTAACCCCGCTGGGATTGGACGCCCCCACGGCTAGCAAGTTATTATTGCAAAAAGGAAAAGTGGCAGTCACCCCCATGACCCACTGGGGCCGGCTCAATAGTCAACAATTTATACGCCTTGTTTTCAGCAATGAACCGGTGGAGCGGCTGCAAACGCTGGGAGAGCGGTTTAGGAGGGCGGTTAGGAAATAAGTTATGGGTTATCGGTTATGGGTTATCGGTTATGGGTTATCGGTTATGGGTTATCGGTTATGGGTTGTCGGTTATGGGTTATCGGTTATGGGTTATCGGTTATGGGTTATCGGTTATGGGTTATCGGTTATGGGTTATCGGTTAGTGAGATTAATTACCGACAACTCACAACTCACAACTCACAACTCACAACTCACAACTCACAACTCACAACTCACAACTCACAACTCACAACCGACAACCGACAACCGACAACCGACAACCGACAACAGCCTACAACACAGCCTTCTCAACTACCTCCATTTTTTCTTCCAGGAAAATGGGTTCTCCAATATTGCTTAATCTGAATGACAGGATAAACGGCATTTTTTCCGGCATCAGCATGTCATATTTGAAATTGACGAAGCAGGGTTTTTCCGTTTTCAGCATGTCGAAATAGTCGCGGAAGTTTTGTGCGGGAAGGCGCAGCTTCAACATCTTCATATCAGGCACATAGCGGTATTCGGGTACGATCGGGTTTTTATCATATTGGAAGAAAATTTCTACCCTTTTAAACAGTTCATCTTTTTCAACCAATAGTATCGTCAAAAAGCGGTCCAGGTCACCGTCCAGGCTCATTTGGAACTTCTTCACTTCAATCCATTTTTCTACAACCTTTTTCATGACAGACGAATTTTGGTTTGGTAATAAAACGTACTTACAACGCGTCCTAATTTCGGTATTTTTCACCCCAAAAACATCAATTATTATCACGCCCGCCATTGACAAAAAACATTGCATTGCACTGAAAATCAATGCACCTTTATAAGTTTTCTTTATCTAATCCAGCGGCTTGAAGCTGTCAGGATTAGATAGATTCATGCCCCTATGCGGAATAACCAAATCGATGCATTTATTTTTTTAAAAAATAAATAACAAAATATTTTCATTTTCGGATATATCGTGTTATATTTGTGACATCATTCAATTCTTTTTGGCTACCACCATGCCGCGGCAATACCCGGCTGAACACACCTTTCTGGATATTTATTCGCATACCGCACTGCCGGGCGCACGCCTGGGGAAGAGCATCGTATTTATTTTTTGGTAGCCAAATCGGAAACTTATGTACAGAAAAAAACACCGGGGGCGCATACAGGCGCAAGGCGGCGGACTGGAAACCTCGGAAACCTGGAACCAGGACGAACCGCTGACCAAACAAGAAGGCCGGGGCCTGTTGGCGCGGTTAAAATCCAAACTTACACCGGAAGAACGCGAGCAAAGACGCAAATCGTTTGAAGACGCGGAAAGGTTTATCGACGGCGCCCGCGGCGGCCTCGACGCACCGCAGCGGCGCAGTTTTCTGAGTACACAGGGAAAAGGTTTACGCGTAGATATCGAAATATGGGGCGGCACGGCATTTATCGCATTAATAATCTTAATTTTGGTAGCAATATGGCTAATCGACTAACTCCATCGCATAGGGTTCTTTTCCCTGCTTTCCTCGAAGACCACGAGGTGTATCAACAGGCAGAAGCCTATTGGCAAATGCTTTTTGAAGCGCTGTTTACTACTAAGGATATCCCTTTTCACCGCTATTATAACACGATATCACCGGCCGGCGAAAAGGACTACACCGGCAATCCGATTTTTGATGCGTATTTCCCCCGGCAACACAAGCTGGTCCGCGTTATCCAGTTTATCGCCACGGAAGCCGATCAACCCCGCTTCGATTTCTGGGAAGATGCCTGGCCCACCGCCGAGCTCGACCCATCCCTGCGCCCCATCCCCCACGACCCGGCCAAGTCGCTGGAACCCGTGCCGGAATTGGTGATTTCCCTGGAGTTATCCACGGATACGGCAGAACAAGCCAGGCAACTTTTGCAACAATGGGTGACAATGGGCAGAGAATTTTAGGAAAATGACGAATGACGAATGACGAATGACGAATGACGAATAATTGATTAATTATCAATTTTTTAATAATTAAAAACATTCGTAATTCGTAATTCGTAATTCGTAATTCGTAATTCGTAATTCGTAATTCGTAATTCGTAATTCGTAATTCGTAATTCGTAATTCGTAATT